>Ga0208040_1000992_pt1 | contig 30219 bp, 31 predicted proteins | sample AD_UKC083_MetaG_FD_184431 | JGI IMG/M metagenome (GOLD analysis project Ga0208040, IMG submission 184431) | Active sludge microbial communities of municipal wastewater-treating anaerobic digesters from USA - AD_UKC083_MetaG (SPAdes) (version 2) | ecosystem: Engineered > Bioreactor > Anaerobic >...
CATATAGGGATTTGACAGAACTTATTGAACAATATAAACTTTTTGAACGAAAAGGAGACGTTGGGGCAGGAACGAGTTACTTTTTAATTGGTTCATAATTGGTTCAATTGGTTCATAATTGGTTCATTAATGGCTCATAATTGGTTCTTTGATAGGGAAAGATAACGTCTAAATAACGCCACGATAACGCCATGATAATGTCAACGCTATTTGTAAGCGTATTGTCGAAGTCGCGCCCCCGATTTGGTATACTACGGTGCCTGAGGTTCTCGAAGGCACCGGACTCCATCCGTCATCTAAATATATGTACTATTGATATGAATATCAATGAGATATGTTAAATGATTGGCACAAAAATCCGAAATCCGCCCTCCGAAATCCGAAATCGTTGGCGAGTGGGGTGATAAATTTGCAAAAAGGGAAGCCTTATCTGCCCCCCATTTATTTAAAATACCAAATAAGAAATCTTTTAAAGTCGAAAGTCGAAAGTCGAAAGTCGAAATTTTTTGAAGTATAAAATAAAAAGTTAGAAATATAAAAATAATATAATTATCTAATAATCAAAATGATATAATAATTCTAAATTCTAAATTCTAAATTCTAAATTTAATATTACGAGGCTTTAAATCCTATCTGTCTTTGGATTGTTGTACGTGCATCGCAAGACTCTTCATTTTGGTTGTAGATATCGGTGAGAGTCGTTGGTTTATCAATTTTTTTGTTAAAACCGAGCTTATCCGATAAGGCTTGGGCTTTTCTTACAGTTAACTCCTTAAATTCATATCTTGCAATGAGTCTGCCTTTACGGAGTAGCGCTCTGTCGAGCTTAGATAAATCGGTGTTGAAAGTACAGATAATCTGGATGTTAAGACAATCTGAAAGCAAACCGTCGGTTAGGTTGAGAAGTGCCGAAACAGCCGAAGAACCGCCCGCTTCTCTGTCTATCAAGATATTTTCCGCGTCTTCAATCACAAAAATGGAGTTTTGGTTCTCTATGAGCAGCTCAATCAATCCAGGATCAGTGATAATTGACGCCATATTGGGAGGGAGGAAAATTACATCTTTCTCTAGCTGAGTTATCAGATAACGCAAATAGGATGTTTTGCCCGTTCCCGGCTTTCCGTGTAAAAGCACTAAACCTTTATCATCTTCCTGTTTTAGACGGTATGAAATAATTTCGTGGATGAGTGAAAAGTCGTCGTTATAGTTGTCCTCTATTTTAAGTTGCGGGGTATTAATTTTTAGTCTCACAGTAGATAAGCCATTGCGAGAACGGTGGATTAAACTCATCCTGGGAATACGCTTTTTCATTTTTTCAAAACGAGAAATTTCTGTAACCAATTTTTCGATTTTCTCGTAAGGTGTAATTCTGTAGCAAATATCAACGTTTGAATTATAATGGCCGTCTGCTATTGAAATAACCGTATCCTCATAGAGGCGTATGTATAGGATGGAAATCGTTTCTCCTTTGTAGTTATTTAAAAAAACATCTTTGATCTCATTGCCGTAGTGTGAAATGATATGCTCTACAGCTTCATCGACTTCAATATTATCCCCCAAATCAATGGAATTTGGAAATGTATTGAACCAGTGCATAAATAAACGTTCTTCGCATATTCCTCTAAGAAACAATTGTTTATCACCCTCAATAGGGCAGGCTTTAATTGCCGAAATTTGAACGATTTTTTTAATTAAGTCTTTCATTTGCTATTTAATATTGATTATAATGCAAAAGTAGGGTGCGACTATGCTAAAAGGTGGCATAGTAGGAGTGAAATTTTACAATTAGTCGAAAGTCGAAATGAATAAATTTAGAATTTAGAATTTAGATTTTAGAATTGTATCCGGTAATTTAAATATTTTGCTCCTATCTCTAAAAAATTCCGCCTTCCGCCTTCCGATTTCCGCCTTTACTTCTCACTTCTTACTTCTTACTTCTTATTTGTATTATTTGTATTATTTGGAAATAAAAAAAACAGGGGGCAGGATTTGAGGTGTCTCTTTTGTTAATCTGTCACCCCACTCTGGAATGTTATTCCTTTTGGAGAATGTGTAAAAATTAAGAATTACGAATTACGTTTGTTAAATTTAGAATTATTTAGGCTATTTTAGATCATAACTTTCTAATAATCAGGATTATCAATAGCCCCTACATTTATGTAGGGGTCGGGGATGCTCTCTACCATGCCGGGCTTTAGCCCAAATTTACAATAATATGAAGTGTGAAGTGAAAAATTTGAAATAAGGTAATGTGTATTATAACACGTTAATAATCAAATATATAATTCCAAGATCCAAATTTGTCCCTCCAAAATCAAAATAACCCCAAAAGGCTAATATTATAATAAATTTGGGCTAAAGCCCTATATCGCGGTGGGGTATTTCTCCTCCCCAACCTAAAGGTTGGGGCTATTGATGTAATTAATTTTCAGGATGTTATGAAATATAATTGGTTAATTTTTAAATTTTACCTCTCATTTTTATTTTACAATCATGTCACCCCTACGGGGTTATTTAAAATTCGAAAGTCGAAAGTCGGAAGGCGAAAGTGTTTGAAGGATAAATTGGGCTACTCGGGGCGCGACTACTACTCGTGTAATTTACTACTCGGTTCATACTTGAAGTCGCACCCCGAGTGAACCTTCTACCTTCTCCCTTATAAAGTCGTAATTCGTAATTCGTAAATCGTAATTGTTCATTCCGCCTTCCGCCCTCCGCCTTTTTTTCATTTCTTCCCGCCCGACGAATGGTATCGGCTAACCAAACATAGCGGTTAAATAAGGTGGCGGCACTCTCTTTATTGCTTTTTCTTTTGGGTTTCATTTTGCACTACTTATAATTAATGATAGTGCAAAGATACAATAAGGATGTGCCAAATTAAAGCATATCTTGTAAGTAAGTTTAAATTCAAATTAAATCTACTATTCCACCCTTATAAATCTCTTCAATTTAAAGTCATAGTCATAAATTTCCCCTTCATCAATGTGGTACCACCAGCCCAAGACGGTTAATTTTCCTTCTTTGACTGCTTTGCGGATATAGGGGTATTGCATCAGGTGTTCAATTTGTACCACCACGTTCATCTGTTCGGTAATGGTGCTGCGATCTTCGAGAGTGATGATGTTTTTCTCCAATTGTTCCTCTACAATTTTCTTCACGGGTGCAGCCAGTTCGAGCCATTTTTTGGTGTGGGGCAAATGCTTCATCTCTTTGGCACTACTGTACAGTGCGGCACAACCTCCACAGTTGGAGTGACCGCAAACCACGATGTAGGTTACTTCCAGTTGTTTAACAGCATACTCAATCACCGCTGATGTAGCTACAAAGGTTTCCGAACGTCTGTCGTATAAAGGTACAAAATTCCCGATGTTACGCACAACAAATAGTTCTCCGGGAATGGTACCGGTAACCAAATTGGGAATCACACGTGAATCGGAGCAGCCAATGAACAGCGTATGTGGGTTTTGGTATTTTCCCAATTCAGCAAAAAACTCCTGCTTTGGAATATGTTCGTTACTCTTAAAGCCTCGAATTCCCTCAAATAATCTGTGATAATTGGGCTCATGATGTTTTTCTTCTTCGTGTTTTGTTTCCATAATAAATTTAGAATTTAGAATTTAGAATTTAGAATTTCTTGAAGGCGGAAGGCGGAAGGCGGAGGGCGGAATAAATTTCAGAATTTAAGAAATTAACCTTTTGAAATTCTTCATTCAGTTTTATTATTAATTTTATTTCTCATTTTTTTTCCTGCTGAGGTGAAGATTGCAACAAGTTCGTCACACTCTTTCATGATGTTATCTAATACATTTTCATTTAATGTTTTTGTTTCCTGTAGTAATTCCAACCAATAAAGTGTTTCATCAGCTTCTTCTTCTACGATTAATAATTTATTTAAGAGATCTTTGTCAGATTTTGCTCTACAAGCAGCTCTATAGTTAGCTCCAACCGAAGTAGCCGAGCGAATCATTTGATTTGCAATCGTATATCCTATTTTTGTGTTAGGTATCAATTCAATAAGTTTTATTATTTCTAACGAAAACTTTTTTGTTCTTTGTTTTAAATCATTTTTATCCATAGTGTTTGAGTTTAAATTGTGAGTTATTATTAGTTTTTGGGGTAAATTCCGCCTTCCGCCTTCCGCCCTCCGCCTTTTTTTAAAATTCGTAATCATTTCAGTATTTCCATATATGTTTCCTCTACGATACTGTTAAGTTCTCCGTAAAACTCTTCTATCTCCCGTTTTGAGGGCTTATTGTTTCTCCATTGACTTAGCTTTTTGTCCGTTTCGTCAAATAGGTTTCGCTCAATAGGCTCAATGATTTGTATATATCCCGTTTTTTCTTTATTGACTAGTTTTGAGATTCTTAGATAGTGGTAACCGTCCGGATTATCAATAGGGTAGCACTCTTTAGTGAGCGTGATGTTGTATTGATTGAGTATAGAGTTTTTGAGCGAGTCATTGTAAATGACGATATGTGGTAGTTCTGCTTCACTTACCCAGAGTGGTACAGTGATAGTTGTATTGGGATATCCTATCATGGTCCACATAGTGGTGAATTGTGGAAGTTCATTCTCTTTAACCCCTTGAATTACAATGCATGACGCAGAACCGTAGCTGGTAATTAAATTGTCGGAGTGAATAAACCGGTCGCTTGCAGGTTCATTTTCGTAGATGGCTCTGTAGTCGTTTCGGGTGATAGGATTGTATAAACATCTGGAGTATTCCTGGATTATAGTGCGATAATCAAGAGGTTTTTCCTTTATTGTATTGGTGAAAAGCTCTTGTGCGGTTTGTAGTCTTACAAAACCAAATCCGGTATTGGGTTTTCCGGTTTCAGAAAAGTTGGTTCTCAGTATATATCCTTCAGGAGCGACCTTGGGATCGTTGGCGTCATATTTTGTCCAGGTGTAGTTGTTTACTTCATAAAAAGCGGCACCTCCATTTGCGTCGATTACTCCAAAATGAGCAGCCAAGCCCATTGGTTTTGCGGTATTGTCTAATAATTTTTCAAAATCCTCTAACGTTTTGCAGATTTCCAACGCTTTTTTCATAAAGAATCCCGGCTGACTTTTAGTTTTTACGCTATCTTCAAGGTTCACGTTAAAGGAAGCACTATTCATAATGGCGAATCCCACCTCATTATTTCCTCCCCACACTTCATTTGCCAGGGTGTCGATGGAGTTAATAAGTCCTATAAATGCATATTTCCCATCTTTAGCAGGGAACTGTTTGACGTAGTTTTCCAAATAGTCGGTATCTCTTAACTTCCACAACAATGGACGACCATCTTGAGTCGCTTTGCCCGATATCACCGCAGTTGTACAGCCATAACTGTTTCCAAAAAATAGGAAATAGAGAGAAAAAAGAAGGGTTAGGAAATTTATAATCAGCTTCATTTGTTTACGTTGGGCCTTAAAAGTTATTCTCAATTCCACGCTACGAAATTATAATTTTTTTGAATATAAAGAGATAAGATTTAGTAATTCAATAACTTTTTTGTAATTTTGCGGTTTAAAACATAAATTGAATGAAACTTAAGAAAATAATTTTGAGGTTACTTCACAAGACCGTGCCTTCTTTACTATATCGTAAAAAAGCATATTCACAGGATGGTGAAGATATGGTATTGGCTTCGTTTTATGAAGGGAAAAAAAAGTATAAAGGGTTTTATGTTGATGTTGGTGCGCATCATCCCTACAGGTTTTCTAATACTGCCTATTTTTATAACAAAGGTTGGAAGGGTATAAACATTGAACCTACTCCGGATTTAATTGCACCTTTTCAAAGACTAAGAAAAAGGGATTTGAATTTGAATATAGGAATAGGTAATGGGGAAAAACTGTTGTTTTATATATTCAATGAAGGTGCATTGAATACTTTTGATCAAGATGTTGCAATGCAAAGGCATAATGATACCTCCAATAATTATCAAATTATAGAAAAAAAAGAGATTCAAACAAAAACATTATCTGAAATTCTTGATCTTTATCTTCCTAAAAATCAAAAAATTGACTTTTTTAGTATAGATGTAGAAGGATTAGATTTCGAAGTTTTAAAAACAAATGATTGGAATAAATATGTCCCACAATTTATTTTAGTAGAATGTGATTTCAAAATTGCAGATATTCAGAATGATCCAATCTATCAATTTTTAAAAGAAAGGGGATATGAAATAGTTGCAAGAACACAGAGAACTTCAATTTTTAAACAAGTGTGAGTTATGGCTTTTGACATACCTGTACTTTTTGTAATATTTAACAGACCGGATACCACTGAAAGGGTATTTCAGGAAATTAGAAAGCGACAACCAAAATATTTGTATGTTGCTGCTGATGGACCCAGATTAAATAGACCGGATGATATTGTAAAATGTGAAGAGACAAGAGCTGTAATAAAACAGGTTGATTGGGATTGTGAATTGAAACTGTTATTCAGAGAGGAAAACTTAGGTTGTGGTCCCGCTGTTTCCGGTGCAATTACTTGGTTTTTTGATCAAGTGGAGATGGGAATTGTTTTAGAAGATGATTGTTTGCCTCATCCAGATTTTTTCCCCTATTGTCAAGAACTTTTATTGAAATATAAAGATGTTGATCAAGTAAAATGGATCTCCGGAAGTAATATAAATGTCAAAGATAAAAATTTAGACTCATCTTACTATTTCTCCGCTTATAATCATGTTTGGGGCTGGGCATCCTGGAAGCGGGTATGGCAAGATTACCATTATGATTTGAACGATTTTGATAAAAAAGAGGTTTATGCTAAAATTGACAACTATTTTGATTCACTCGGAGCAAGATGCTATTGGAAAAATAGATTTTTAATCATTAGAAGTAAAAAAGTTGCATTAAAAAGAGGAATTAATACGTGGGACTACCAGGCTACATTTTCTATTTGGATGAAGGATGGACTTACCATCTTACCTCAAAACAATTTAATTAAAAATATAGGATTTGGTGAAGATGCCACGCATATAAGTACAACAGACTTGGTTTTTGAAACTGAACCCATATTGCCATTGAAGCACAATGAGGAAATAGCACAATATAAAATATTGGATTTAAAATGTTATAAAGAAGCTTTTTATAAGCCCTTATGGAAATATCCTTTACTGTATGTCAAATATTTAATTGATCTATTGTTTTAGTTCCTAAAAGTTTAGATTATATTTACTAATCCATGAACAACCTCGATCCGACAATGGTACAAAAATTAGAACATGCCAATGAAGAAAAAGAAGGAACTATTACTTGTATTGAAATCGATTTTCCCACCTTTTATTCCGAACAAAAGTACAATTTTGTCTTTTCGCCGGGATTTATAGAACATTTTGAAGATACCTTTGATGTGATTAAGCGACATGTCGATATATTAAGCCCACAAGGAACATTACTGATCATTCTACCTAATTTTTTGGGACTTAACGGTTGGATACAAAAAACTTTCGATCGAAAAAAATTTGATGCCCATAATCTTGATTTCATGGTTATTAAAAATTTAAGACAAATTATGGATCAATTGAATTTGTCCGGTGCAACAATCGAGTATACCTCAAAACCAATGCTTTGGCTTGAGCCTAAGCCAACTATTGGTAACAAAATTGCACGAATGTGTATAAAAATGATGAGTCATGTACTGAAACTTATACCAATTAAATGCCGTTTTTTGTATCCTTACATTGTAATTAGTCAACAAAAAAGCTAACTTTTAAAGAGTATGATTAAAATTTTTCATCAGTTTTATCTAAAACAAAGATTTTTCCCAAATTGGATTAGCATTTTTATTAATCCGTTCTTTTTTACTCGTCTTTTGCTTTTAAAATTAATGAAGAAGTATGCTCCTCTTTTAAAAGGCGAACTTCTTGATTTTGGATGTGGTTCTAAACCTTATGAGTCATTATTTGTAAATGTGTCAAAATATACCGGCGTTGACATTGAAAATGATTCACACGATCATTCAAATGAAAATGTCGATATCTATTATGATGGAATTACATTACCCTTTGCGGATGAGTCATTTGATTCGCTGCTCTCAACTGAGGTGTTCGAACATGTTCCTAATATTGAAAACACTGTGAAAGAATTAAACCGGGTACTCAAAAAGGGAGGTCAAATTTTAATTTCGGTGCCATTCTCTTTCCCGGAACATGAGATGCCACATGATTACAGAAGACTAACCTGTGGAGGAGTGCAACAAATTTTATTGGATCATGGCTTTGAAATTAAGAGTTTTCAAAAATATGGTTCTTACTCCAAAGTTGTTTTTCAATTGATCATCATGTATATTCATGATCTTATTTACGTTAAAAATAAATATGTAAATTTGATTTTGAATCTAATTTTCATTTTCCCTATTCAATTGATTTCTGCTCTATTCTCTCTCATAACAATTCCCAATAGATCCCTCTATTTTGGAACTGTTGTACTAGCTCAAAAGAAAAAATAATTATTGTTATGTTTATGGATTAGTATATGTTGGTTTTTAACTAAAATTATATATCTTTGCCTCCATGTTACCCATGTCATCGAAATTGTAATGAAACTTGCTATTGTAATTCTAAACTGGAACGGGCAACCCTTTTTGGAGAAATTTTTGCCCTATTTGATTCAAAATACACCCTCTGAATATGAGATTGTAGTGGCAGACAATGGATCAAAGGATAACTCAATCTCCTTTCTGCAAACTCATTATCCTGATCTTCGTTTGATCCAATTTGATATCAATTATGGATTTGCAGGCGGTTACAACAAGGCATTGGAGCAGATTGATGCGGAGTATTATTGTATCTTGAATTCCGATATTGAGGTAACACCCGGGTGGATTGAGCCTGTTTTGAAGATGCTGGATGAAAATCCTCATATTGCTGCGGTACAACCTAAAATTTTATCTTACGACAAGCGTGCACACTTTGAATACGCCGGTGCTTCAGGTGGCTTTTTGGATTTTTTAGGATATCCATTTTGTAGGGGGAGGCTATTCAGTGTCGTTGAGGAAGACAGGAACCAGTATGATACGCCCATGCCCATCTTTTGGGCTACAGGCGCAGCATTGTTCGTGCGCAGCACCGTTTATCACGAGTTAAAGGGATTTGATGCTGATTTCTTTGCTCACATGGAAGAGATAGACTTTTGTTGGAGAATCCATAATCATGGATATGAGATTTGGGTAGAACCTGCTTCCGTGGTCTATCATGTAGGTGGGGGAAGTCTTCCCAAAAGTAATCCTTTTAAAACTTATTTGAATTTTAGAAACAACTGGTTTCTCTTGATTAAGAATTTACCTATTAATAAACTGCGAAGCACCCTTTGGATCCGTTTCTTTATGGATCAGGTGGCGGCATTCTCTTTCTTGCTAACCGGCAAATGGGGAGAGTTTAAAGCTGTCTGGAAAGGCATCTACCATGCCCTTAAAGATTATAAAAAGACAAAAGCCAAGCGCGAAATCCTACCCGATAACGGGTATTTTAAAACCTATCCTCACTCTTCAGTGGTACAATATTACCTCAAACGGAAGAGGAAATTTAATGGCGTAGAAATGGAATAACAATTACGAATTACGATTTGAACTATCACTCAGTAATTTAACTTTAAATTCTAATTTTTAAATTTATAATAATGTCACCCCTTCGGGGTTCTTTTTAAATTGGAACTTTGAAGGCGGAAGGCGGATTTTTGATGGTAGAAGAATGAAGTCGGAATTAATTCTAAATAATATTGAATTCTGCCAAGTAAATCCCGAAGGGGTGACATTATTATAGGAAGGAGGTCACCCAACCATAATTTTTAACCCCGAAGGGGTGACATTATTATAGAAAGGAAAGCATCCCATCAAATTTTCAAACCCCGAAGGGGTGGCATTGTTAATTCAACTATTCGAACAAATATTTTCATTGTATTCAATATCATATCTGTGAAGAAACTCAAGATATTCTTCTTTAAATGTTTTCTTCCTATGATGTTCTTCCTGATTGGCAATATATTGATACACATTCTTAACCTGCGAGTGTGCATAAGAAAATGCTCCATATCCTTCCTGCCACGCAAATTTCCCTTTTAGAAACTTTTGTTCATTGATAAAATTGGAAGAACTATTCTTGATATCTCTGATCAAATCAGAAATATTTATTGATGGTTTTATACCCACAAAAACATGAATATGATCTTCTACTCCATTTACAATGATAGGTTTTTGAGCTTTCTTTCTTATAATGCCCGCTATGTATTGAAATACTTCAGCACGCCAAGGTTTTTGCAGTAGATTTTCTCGCCCTTTTACGGTAAAAATATATTGAATATAAATTTGTGAAAATGTTCCTCCCATAATTTTAGCTTTTTGAAGTTAGTTAATTAGTTAGTAAAGTAATTCGAAATTTTATTATACCCTAATCCTTTTAATGGACAGTGTCCCTTTTACCTTCAAATTCCCCAAACACGCTAATTGTTTTCTTTGTCCTCAATTAACGCTTTCACCTTTTTATAATATTCATCCTCAGAATATACGGTAACGGTTTTATGACGCGCTTTTTGAATGACGTCCATATAAAAATCGTTATCATTGTACAATTTCTCTACCTCCTGAATAATGGCATCAATATCTCCAACGGGTACTACAGAGCCGGTTACACCATGTTCTATCACTTCAGGCAAGACTCCCAGATTGGTTACGATTAAAGGAGTACAGTAGTACATCGATTCCAGTAGAACCATAGGAAATCCCTCATACCAATGGCTCAAGAAGAGGATCATCTTGCATTTTTTGTAAAATTTAACCATCTGATCCCGATTTAGCAAGCCCTCTAAAATTAGATTGGATGGTATGTCCAAATCTTCCGGTATTAAGGATGGATCTCCTGCCACCCTAAAAGAGTATTGAGGCATTCTTCTGGCTACTTCCACAAAATCGAAAAATCCTTTTTCTATAGTCAATCTTCCTACAAAACCGATTTCAGTTTTTTGTTTTAAATCCACCTCTTCAATTCTAAACTCCTCTTTAGGTTGATAACTATTTGGAACCACCTTAATCTTTGAAGCATCATATCCATTTTCGCTTAAAAGTCTTTTTTGAAATTCGGATAGTGCCAAAAAATGATCTACCTTGTGGAAATAGCGTAATTTTCTAACAAAATAGGCTCTGATGCTATAGGACAAACTAGCTAATAATCCTCCATTACAACGGTTGTGCGTACAGTTCCATTCCCTCCCTTTTCCAAGACATTTATGACAGATCTCATTGTTAATAAAAAAAATACCGATAGGACAAAATAATCTGTAATTGTGAAGTACTTGAACTACTTTAACTCCTTTTTTGGACATAAAAGGGATGATGGAGGGGGATATAATCGGATATAAATTATGTAATATAGCCATATCCGGTTTGAACTCTTCTATAACCTGAGCTAATTCCCTTCTGGATCTGGAATTGTAAATAGATGTGAAAGTACCTCCTATTTTACCCAACCACCACTTTTTCATCTCAGCATAATTTCGGGTATAGAGTTGAACCTGATCTCCGTTTTTCTCAAACAACTGTTTTTGAAACTCAACAACAGTTTCTTCGCCTCCGCGCTGACTATAATAATTGTGGATAATCAATACCTTCATAGTTCAATCAATTTAACGTACACCTAAAATTACAAATGACAAAAATACAAAAGATTTCGGATTTAAGATATTGCGTAATTTGCATTATCGGTCAAACAAAACGACAAAACCCCACCGTAGAGACGTTGCATGCAACATCTCTACAATTGTGCATTCTATCTATTTGTATATCAATGTGTTATAATTTTAAAAACGTAATTCGTAATTCGTAATTTGTAATTATTTTTCTTCCTTCTTATTTCTACCTTCAAATAATGGGGCAGGATTAGGGGTGTCTCTTTTGTTATTTCATTTTCACACTCGGGGATGGTGTTTCTTGTGGGGAAATGGGGGGTGGGTGGGGGGGGATGAAGCGTTGGGGGTTGCGGAATTGCGCCACTGTTATCAGACACAAAAATTGATGCGGGGCAGAATATTTGAATAACCTCTTAAATCCCAATGTTTTATGCCGCGTGTTAGCAAAAGTTATTTTTAAATTTTCTCAAAAAGATTCTCATTAACCTTATATCCTAAGGAAGCTTCGTTATGTTTCAAATGATTTATAATATATCCTGAATACCCAATGTGTTTAAGGATAAGTATATTGATTAGCTTATTAAGTCTCATCGAGATGCTCCAAATTTCAATAAATTCGTCAGAACCTTCTTTAATTTTTATATTCCTTCCATGCAAGAAGTTATTTCTATTTTCTATTGCATCAATGTCATCATCATTTAGCTCAATCGAATAAATTTCAAATGGCTTGGTTAACTTATCTCTATTAGTTGGATTATTAATTTTATCAATATTCTTTTGAAGTATGATTATTGAATCTTCATTTCCGACTTTTTCGATCTCAGTTTTTAGGTTAACTAGAGTGGTTGATAGTTCTTTTCTAAATCTTTCAGATAACTCTTTATCAGGAATAGGTTTCAAGCCTTTATTTTCTTCAACTATTACATTTGTAAGTTTTTCTAATGCGACAGAGTACCCAGCAGGTCGTAAGATTAAACTCGAAGTATTAGCTTCTAGAATTAAAAGGATGAGTATTGCATAATCTTTATCGACATGAACTTTCGTGGATAGTTTTGAGAAAAAATCGGAATCAACAATTGTTAGTTGTTTCCCAACTGAATCAATGATACTTTCATCTTTTGTGTAGCGATATGGATTTTTATAAATCGGATTACAAGTTTCGTGTGATGAAAGAGAAGGTCTTAATTGTAAATAATGTAAATCATATACAGAACTAAAATTACTTGTGTCTGATTTTACTGTAAAAGACTCATCTTGATGAAAATCTGCTGAAAGAAATCCATAACTAATCATCACAGAATGGCTAATGTCTGAAAATTCTTCTAAGTTAATCTTTTTTAATGAATCAATAAAGAGATAATATTTGTCACGAAATTTTCTTTCATGTAGTACAAAGTCCTTACCATTTACTTGGAAAAAGAAAGCCCCCATAGTATGTAAGAGTTTTTCGTCTCTATATCCTTCTGTATCAAAGTAATAATTAACTTGGGATTTTCCTATAGCAATACAGAATCTGCAAAATGCATCCTCTGTTTTCGCAGATTTGGGTTTTATATCATGAATATTAGCAGTAAATACAAATTTACCACTAAAATATTCTGAGTTATCTTTTCTCTCAAACTTTGCACTTATAGTACCCAATGACATTCCTTCAACAATATATATATTCTCACCAATAATAATTTCAATATCATATGATTCCTTAAAATCACTGATTATATTTTCTATCTCGATTGTGAAACCTCTTTCTGGTTTTTTCAGCAATAATGCCTCATGCCCATTAATATTATATTTAGGGACGTTGATTAAAACTTCTCGACTATCAATGAGTTCATTTATTAGTCCAAAGGTTGGCTCAAAAAGCACCAAAGGGATTTCTTCAGTTTTTTCTTTAATTTCTTGAATTATTTTCTTGTATTCGGGTGAGTTTATTATGGCTCTCTAATTTTTTCCAACGTTTGTCAACTTGGCGAAGTGATGGAATTTGGAGTATAAATTGACATTACACCACAAAAGTTGATGCGAGGTAGAACGCTCGAATATGCTGCACTCCCCGCCATTACTTACACACGATGTTGGCAATAGTTATTTAATCATTTATGGTATATACTTTACAGCTAAGGGATAATATTTTTTTCTTTTTTCTGGTTTAATAATTGGATTTTGAATCGTATCAAAGTGGTTTTTCATGTAGATACTTCCTTTTTTATGAGCGGTCTTTAGAGATAATTTTGTGTTCTCAGTATCCTCTTTTTCCCAAATCATACACACTTTTAATAATGATGATAAATATGCTGCTCCGTTATCTGAATCAGAAGCAGATTGATTCTCACTTGCAGCATATAGTATTGTTAACCCTTCCTCACAATTTAATATATGTTTATCAAAAAGAGAACGAGTAGATAAAGTACCAGCAACACTTTCAAAACTTTTAATAAGAGAATCTGAGAATAACTTAATGCCTGGAGTATAATGACTCCTACATGCATCAATTATGATGGTTTGTCTTTTGGCATTTGAAAATAATTTATTTACAGCAATGTCTCCATCCTTTAATTCAATATATTGTTTATTATCAATGATATTAATACCTCCATGCCCAGAAAAAACAACAAAAGAATAATCTGTATCTTTTAAATGTGTAATGACTGCAGATTCAACTTGTTTAATAGTGGGATTTGGTAAAGACAAAATTTCTGAATTATACCAATTTCCACCAAGATTACTGGTTAAATGTTTTATTAAATTATTATTATCAGAATCAGGTCCTGGTAATTTACCACTTTTAGTATTATTACAGTAAATAATTAATGCTCTTCGTATCATGATATGTATGAGTTTATAATATTTCTAAATTTTTTGTTGTAACCTTCAATATTGTCATAGGGAATAGAAGGGTTTTTCCAACATTGTTCATGAGTTCTAACCCAATCCCTAATATTTAAAGATTGTGCTTCAATTTTCTTTTTGCTATAATTATAATAAGCACAAAGTCTTTCCAAATAATTAAATACCAATGTGCAATAATTTTCGTATCTCAAATATTTATCTTCATTTGAATCTTTATTTTCATTCCATGTTTCGGTAAACTTTTGATTCTCCAAATATGGATATTCAACACTTATTTTTAAAATATCGTCGAGTTGTTCACTTAAACTTTTTAAAGTATTACGCTTATTTATGAAAAGTGTCACTGTTGTTGCAATGCCACTTGAAATCAAAGTTGCAATTGCTGCTGCTGTAATATCTATATTCATTTTATTAATTTAATTATTCGTTATTGAGTCATGAAATTCATTATAATTATTGCTAACGGTTTCGGGCATTGTTTTAGGGCGGGTTTGGAGTACTAAACTGTCAACCAGTACTACACTTGAATAGAAGCATAAAGCTCTAGGTTTGCATGCCATCCTGCCTGACGAAAAACCCGTGTTAGTTGCTTGTGCTATTGTCTTCATGGTTTGCATTGTTGTCTGTCTGTCCCTTCAACTTTATTTGCTCTATAATTTTAATTAAGTCGTCTTGTCCCCAGTTTTTAATTAGTTTAATAATTGTCTTGATAAGCCAAACAGTACTTAAAAATGTAAGTAAAACAAAAATTGCGTGCCAAAATTCTTTTGTCAAACCAAATGCGTCTTTAAAGTCTGCTGTACAAAGTGTTGTAACAAAAGAAACCAACAAACCGAAAGGCGTCCACCAGTCTCGCTGAGAAGTCAAAATTTCTCTGGTATTAATTAGAACCAACTTGATTTTGTCAGCAGTCGTAATGATAATTTCTTGCTTGACATTCTTGTGAATTGTCAAGTTTTTGGAAAGCTCGTCACCAAAGTCAACGGACAAACTTTGCTCGTTTGGATTATTTACTTGGCTCATCTTTCTCTATATTTTCTTCTTTAGGTAATAGTCCTAACACACCTAATGCATGTTGGCTTACGAAACCACAATTGCTACAAACAATTGCAATTGTCGGTATTGTTGGTCCACCAATAGTGAACGAACCAAAGTCAGTTTGCATATTATTATTGAAATATCCGTCTGCCATAATGAAACTTTTATTCTGGCACATCGGACAAGTCAATCTTTGTTTTCTTTTTTGGAGTTCTTCGACAATCTTTTTTTTCTGTTCGTTACTTAGCATTTTGTATTTATTAATGTCGTTAATGTTATTTTTGTTGTTGTCAAGCATAGCAGCTGAACGTTCCGCGTAAATGATTAGGTGCAGATTGTGTGGTAGTTTCTTGTCAAACCTCGATGCAGTTTGACGGGCTACAAACCTTGATATTTAGCACTTTCCTGCCATTACTTGTACGAAATGTTGTGCAGCGTTATTCATTTAAAAATTCTTTCATTAAGTCGTCGATTCCTGAATTCAATTTGCGTACAGCATTGAACAATTTATATATGGAATAATCATAATCAAACTCAAATAATGTAGCTCCGTCATCATCAATTAATTCTAATCTTATTCTTTCAACCCAATCCCACTCATATTCGTCGCTATAATGTTTTATTTCAAACTCGTATATCCGTAAATTTTTTCCAACAATTTCTGTTGTATAGACTTTACTAATAGGTCTCTCATTACTTGGTAATGTCAGAACATTATTTGATTCGTCTTTCCATTCCAATTCACCTTTTTTTGTGTCTTGGATTAACTTTGAAACAAATCTTTCTTCTCTATTTGAACTTAAATCCATATTATACTAGGTTTTTATTGTTATCTCTTCCTATATTCTCAATGTCAGTAATTAATCTAGTCAGTTTTATATCAACCTCATTAACCATTATCTTCGTCATTTCTTTTTGTTTACTGAAAATTTTTCTGTACCATTTTTTTTCTTCACCTTCATATGTCCAATTATCAATATTTTTAAGACTGTTTTTCAATATTGATAAATTATCCATTTCTGTGCCAGTTAACGATTTTGTGAGGGATTTTAATATCGGTTGAATTTTGCTTAACTCAATTTTCAATTCTTTTTTATTTTGTTCGAATTCAGCCAGTAAATCAGATATTTTATTACTTATTTCTTTAAGGTCTGATAAATTTTCAGGCATACGATTAAGTTTAAAATTTTTCTTATTAAGTACTTTCAATATCCTTTTATTCCAAATGACTCCAGCAAATGTTAGAATTGTCAAAATCAATCCTAAAAATGAAAACAGGTTTCCGCATTTATCAATCCAATCCATTATTCGTATCTCTTTGTTTTAATGCAGCACAACATCCACTTCACGCGACAAAAGTACAAAAGATTTTGGATTTCGGATATTGCGTAATTTGCATGGTCGGTCAAACAAAACGATAAAACCCCACCGTAGAGACGTTGCATGCAATGTATTTACAAATATGACATTATATTTGTTTGTAAATCAATGTATTATAATTTTAATCTCGTAATCTCGTAATCTCGTAATTCGTAATTGGATTCCGCCTTCCGCCTTCCGCCTTTTATAATGCCACCCCTTCGGGGTTATTCTGAAGTCGGAAGTCGAAAGTGATTAAAAGTTGAAAATCGAAATAAAATTACGAATTACGGGGTCCTTAGTACTCCATACAACTCTTTTTCCTTTTTGGGAAACCAATAGATACCATTAGCAAGCCGCACGAGTAAACCAGAATTGGTCATGCGTTGTAATGATTTTTTTATTGCATCGGGTGTTCCCAAACCTGCAAAATCATCAAGGAAAAATATTTTTCCACGCTTGTGCCGTTTAATCTTGTTTTCTATTTGACTTATTACTGTTTTCATCTTATTATTTTATTCTTATTGTCCCCAATTTGTTGTATTTTGGGGACAAATTTACGAAAGCAAAAATACAGAAAAAAGTCGAAAGTCGAAAGTCGGAAGGCGAAAGTGATTAAAAGTTGAAAGTTGAAAAAATAAATTCTAAATTCTAAATTCTAAATTTATAATCATTTCTGTATTAGGAGTTGCTTCTGCTTTTTTCCAAATGACTCCGGCAAATGTTAGAATTGTCAAAATCAATCCAATCCATTATTCTAGCTCGAGTATTATTCTAACATTTTCCCTAACCTTTTCCGCAATATTCGCTGGTAAGTCACCAACCTTTTTTATTAATCTACTGTTGTCAATAGCTCTCAGTTGATCTATCATAATGTCGCAATTTTCATCCATATTGGCTGTGCCTTTCTTCAAATGCACCCGCAATATGTCTGATTCCTTCTTTACGTTTGTTGTGATTGGGCAAATTATTGTAGAAGGGTGAGGAATTTTATTCAATAGATTAGTCTGAACAACAAGAACTGGTCTCGTTTTTCCTGGCTCGGTTCCGATTTGAGGATTCAAATCAGCAATCCAAATTTCGTATTGCTTAGTCTGCATATCCTAGTTCCTCAAATTCTTTAAGTACGGAAAGAGAATCTGATTTCACGAGTTCAGATTCTTTACTGAGTTTTTTCTCAAGTATCATTCTCTTCTGAAGCTTGTTGTAATACTCGATGGCTTCGTTGATATAACGATTCCTTGGTTTATTAATCAAGGCTAGAATCTTCTCAGTCTCGCCGAAGATGGATTCGTCTATTTTCAGTGATACAGTTTTCATATCGTTTGTTGTTTATTCCGCAAAGGTATATTTTTTTATATATACTACAAGTATTCCGAAGAAAAAATTGCGTGAAGTATAACATCCAATTCACGCAACAAAAATACAAAAAAAAAGTTGAAAGTCGGAAGTCGAAAGTCGAAAGTGAATAAAAGTTGAAAAATACAAGTCATATGTTTCGAAGGGATTGTGCCGTAGAGACGTAATGCTTTGCGTCTCTAAAATAAAACGTGATAATTAATTCCGAAATTTCATTTCGCCTTCCGCCTTCCGCCCTCAAAAAGATCCAAAATCCGAAATCATTGCGAGTGGGGCTAAGAAACAACAAAAAAGGGGAACTTTCGCTGCCCCCCTTTTTTTTATTTTCTTAATAATGAATAAAAATAATTTGCGTCAAAATGTAAATCGGGAGTAATACAATTAAAGAGAAGCGGAACATATATCCAAAGAAGCTGGGCATTTTGATTTTGTTTTCTTCGGCGATCGCTTTTACCATAAAGTTTGGACCATTACCGATATAGGTCATGGCACCAAAAAATACAGCTCCCAATGAAATTGCAATGAGGTATATTGCATTGACATTGCTTGTCCCAACCGGAGGTAATCCACCTTGATCTAATTTGGAAGCTACCTCATAAAACGAAGCAGCAGTTGGAGCATTATCGAGGAATGCACTCAGTCCTCCGGTAGCATAATAGATTTGGGCAGGAGTATCCAGTCCTAATGACGCTGCATTGGCTCTCAAGTAGAGTAAAGCAGGGACCATGGTAGTAAAAATCCCTAAGAATAAATAGGCAACCTCTTTAATGGGTTCCCAACTAAAACTATTAGCAGTACGGATCGATTTTTTAGTAAAGATCAGTGAGAGTACCGCCATGGAAATCATGCCTAACTCACGAATAAACCCTAGATAATGATGATCTTCTATCGCTTTGATATATTGTTGATTTAAAAAAGCAACAGATAAAATCACACCAAGTAAAAAGAGGAAGTTGATATTTCCTTTGATAGAGATCGGTTCTTGTTTCGTTTTATCTACAACAATATTGGTTTCAGGCTCTTTGCGATAATAGTATGAGTCCACAATGAAGAATAACAATAATAAGATGCCGTTAACAAAAGCCCACTCAGGAGTGAAATGGAAAAACCAATCAAAAGGAACACCACGCAAATATAATAAAAATAGGGGTGGATCTCCAAGAGGGGTTAACAAACCACCCGCATTCGCTACAATGGCAATAAAAAAGAGAATGGTGTGAACTCTGTATTTACGTTGAGCGTTGGTCTTAATGACGGGACGAATCAGTAACATGGCTGCTCCGGTAGTTCCCATAAAGGATGCCAAAACAGCACCAATCCCAAGGAAAAGAGTGTTGACGCCGGGTTTGGCTTCAATGTCACCACCGACATGAATACCGCCTGTAATGGCAAAAAGAGCTCCCAAAAGTATGATAAAGGGGAGGTAATCAAACACGATTTGATGTATCAAATTATCGGTGAGTCCAACCGCTATAAGGTAGATAGCTGTGGGAATACCTAAAACAAGTGATACAATCAGTTTGTTTCTGTTTTTCTCCCACCAATGAGGAAAGGCAAGAGGCGCAGCGGCAATCATAACCAGCATTAAAATAAAGGGGATCAAACTCCACCAAGGAACTTGAAATGCTTCTTGAACTGTTGTTTCCATAAATTTATGATATTTGTTGATGATATTTATTTTGTAATTTAAGGGTGCAAAGATACAATGAAATTTCGGATTTCGGATTTCGGATTTTTTAACTTTAACTTTAAATAGGTGCAAATTGAGATCTGAAAAGAGATGCGCCGAAAACGGTTTTTTCTGTATCTTTGCCAATTCATTTAAAAAGTAAAAAGTATGAAAACAGATAACAGGTTTTTATCCCTATTAAAGCGTTTTTTTCCGCATTGTATAGCTATTATTTTATTCTATATCTTGACGATAGCCTATTTTAGTCCCTACTTTTTTGATGGGCAGGTGTTGCCTCAGGGGGATATGGTGAGTGGGGTAGGGATGACCAAGGAGGTGGTTGATTTTTACAAAGAGACAGGAATCAAATCCGGTTGGACTAACTCGATGTTTAGTGGTATGCCCACAGAAACCATGTATGGAGATCCCGGTTTTAATTTTTTTCTTGAAATGATGGCTCTTTTTAGGGGGGGGCTTCCATATAATGATTCAGGTATTCTGTTTACTTATTTGATCTGTTTTTACATATTTATGCTCTTAATGGGTGCTTCACCTTGGCTTTCCATAGTGGGTGCCATCGGTTTTAGTTTGGCTTCCTACAACATCATTATTATTGAAGCGGGACACGTTACCAAAGCGTATGCAATGGCTTATTTGGCACCTATGATTGGGGGCATTATTCTTACATTTCGAAAAAAATATCTGTTGGGTGGGAGTATGACTCTCCTTTTTGCCGGTATGCTTATCATGTCGAATCACTTACAGGTTACCTATTATGCTTTAATTATGGCATTGGTACTAGGAGTCGCTTATTTTTTCTATTATTTATTTCGTAAAAAAGAGTTGCGCTCTTTCTTTAAAGCGATTGGCGTATTAGTGATTGCCGCTGTTTTTGCAGTTTTACCGAATATGGTTAATATTTATCCCACTTATGAATACAGTAAAGATACCATGCGGGGAGGTTCTGTTCTGACTATTCATCCTGAACATAAAAGTGAACAAGAGAATGTTCCACATGCCGGAGGATTGGAAATAGATTACGCTTACGCATGGAGTTACGGGAAAATGGAGTCCTTTACCATGTTGGTTCCCAATATGTATGGTGGTGGACATGTGATGCTGGAGCCCGGCGATGAAACATTGCGGGAATTAAAAAAAGAGGGATATGGTTCTCCCTATCTGCCCACTTACTGGGGTGAACAGCCTTTTACCAGTGGTCCTGTTTATGTGGGTGCTATTATTGTTTTTCTATTTGTACTCGGATTGTTCGTAGTCAAGGGACCGGAGAAGTGGTTTGCCTTGGTGGCTGTTGTTATCTCTTTGATCCTCGCTTGGGGTAAAAACTTTGAAGCTATCAACAACTTTCTCTTCTATAATTTGCCGTTCTACAATAAGTTCCGAACTCCTTCTATGGCTTTGATTATTGCGGGAACCGTTATGCCTATGTTGGGGATGATGGCGCTGAAACAGATTTTTCAAAATGAGATTGATAAAGAGAAAGCCTGGAAAAAAACTTGGATCAGTGCTGCTATTGTGGGTGGTTTAATCGGTATTGTAATGCTTTTCGGATTAAGCGCTTCTTATACTGGCAGCGGTGATGCATCGTTCCAAAATCAGTTGAGCTCTGCAGGATTTCAACCGGATCAGGTTGACTCAATCCATCAAATTTTAAAGGAGTACAGAAAGTCAATGCTCTTTAATGATGCATTTCGTTCTTTGATTTTTGTCTTATTATCATTGGGGGGACTTTATCTGTACCTCAAGGGAAAAGTAAAACAACAAAACTACATCATTGCCTTGTTGGGAATATTGATATTGGTCGATATGTGGGCTGTTGACAGACGCTACCTCAATGAGAAAAATTTCCAATCGGAACGAAAAGCGAAAAGCCACCATAAGGCAACTGAAGCGGATCAACTTATTCTTCAGGATCCCGATATCAACTACCGCGTTTTGAATTTGTCGGTGAATACCTTTAATGACGCTTCTACCTCATATCATCACAAGTCTATCGGAGGGTACAGTCCTGCCAAGTTGAGACGATACCAGGATCTGATCGATTTTTACTTGAACCAGGAGAAAATCTATCAACCGCTCACAACTCTGTTGATGAGGGAGCAAGCGGGTGAAACTACTGCTCCTCCCCAAGAATTAAATGTTATCAATATGTTGAATACAAAATATTTCATTCTACCGGTTGGAGAAGGGAAAGTACATCCTTTCCTAAATCGACATGCATACGGTAATGCATGGAATGTGAAAGGGGTGAAGTTTGTGAATAATCCGGATGAAGAGATTTTGGCTTTGGGTACAACCAACCTCAAAGATAGCGCTGTTGTGGAGGTAATTAATAAGGAGCATTTTACTAATAAAGAGATTCAATTTGATAGCAGTGGTACAATTAAGAATACTCAATGTGATCCCAACTATCTGGTGTATGAGACTTCATTTAATAAGGAACAGTTGGTTGTTTTTTCTGAAATATTTTACATAACAGGAGGATGGACGGCTTATATTGATGGTAAAGAGGTACCTCATTTCAGAGCGAACTATATGCTTCGAGCTATGTTTGTGCCTGCAGGAGAGCATAAAGTGGAGTTTAAATATGTTCCTTATGCGCGCAATCTGGCGAAAACGGTTGGAGGAATATCCTCAACAATAGTGATATTAATCTTCCTCTCCGCTTTGGGGTACTCATATTGGGAAAAAAGAAAAAAATCTAAAACAGCGTAAATAGTTTGAATAGTGAAAATATCAATAATTACCGTTACGTACAATGCTGAACAAGTACTTGAAAAGACACTTTTGAGTATTCTGCAGCAATCTAATCAGCAGTTTGAGTGCATTTTGGTTGATGGACAGTCGAAAGATGGAACTGTGTCTATTATTCAACACTTTGAACAACAGATTAAAAATCAGGAGTATCCGGGAATTAAACCGGATCAGTTTAAATGGATCAGTGAGCCGGATCGGGGTCTTTATGATGCAATGAACAAAGGAATTGAGATGGCAACCGGCGATTTTGTGTGGTTTATGAATGCAGGTGATAAAATCTATGATTGTGATACCATTCAGAAAATCGTTGAACTCTATAATGTTGAACCTGAGTGTGATCTAATATATGGGCAAACAATTATGATTGACGAGGAGGATCAGGAAGTGGGAGAGCGGCACAAAATTGCCCCCAAAAAATTAACCCGCAGAAGTTTGTTGCAAGGGTTGGTTGTGGGACATCAGTCAATTTTAGTGCATAAAAAGATAACAGACAAATTTGATCTCTCATACAAAATCGCAGCTGACTACGATTGGGTAGTTAAAGCTGTTTCCAAATCGCATTGTCAAGGTTATATCGATCAATATTTGTCTCGCTTTATGGTTGCAGGGGTCTCTTCTCAAAAAAGATCGCTGGCTTTAAAAGAGCGTTTTTCAATTATGAAAAAACATTTTGGACTTTTCCAAACGATCCTGGCACACCTTCTCATTACACTGAAATATCCTTTTAGTAGAAAATATTAATTTTTATATTTAGTTATGAGTCAGTTACTTGGATCATTTAAGGAAAAAGCGTTTACTAAAAAATGGTTTCTTTCTTACGGCACTTTGGTGATAGGAACATTCATTTTGGCTATTGGCTATGCTTTTTTCATGACTCCTTATAAAATTATTCCCGGTGGAATCTACGGTATTTCGATTGTTTTGCACCACAAGTTGGGTTTCCCTGTCGGGATGGCAGCATTGTGCTTTAATTTACCTTTGACTTTGATCGGATTAAAAATTTTAGGACCTAAGTTTGGTGTTAAGACTTTTGTTTCCTTCATTCTGACCGCACTTTTTACTGACGGACTGGTCCTGATTTGGGGTGCAGATCCTCTTAATCTTCACGATGAAGTACTGTTAGCCAGTATCTTTGGCGGTGTTATCATGGGGGTTGGAGTGGGTTTGATTTTTAGAGCCAGGGCATCCAGTGGGGGCAGCGATGTTATTGCGTCTATCCTTTCAAAATATACTCGAATACCTCTGGGTACACAATTGATGATCGTGGATTCCATTATTGTTATAGTTGGTTTTTTAATCTTCCAGGATTGGAAAATTCCTCTTTACTCCTGGCTGACCATTTTCTTGATGGGTAGAGTGATAGATGCGGTGGTTCATGGATTTTCAGATGATAAAACTGTTCTCATTATTTCCGATAAGAGTGAAGAGATTCGTTTATCTATTATTAATGATTTAAAAAGAGGGGGGACCATATTCAAAGCTCAGGGGATGTACGGTCGTAATGAAAAGGAAGTCCTTTACACTGTGGTAAATCGGAGAGAGATGAATGACCTGGTTGCCTACATCTTTGCTATTGACCCTAAGGCCTTTATCACCATTCAAGATGCCCATGAAATTATAGGGCAAGGGTTTAAGTCGATAACGGAAAAAATGGAAAAATAGTTTTAAAAAAATATTTGTACCTTTGCAGATTGTACTATCTAAAAATAAACGAAGAAGACGATGATGAGTATTCAAGAATTTCAACAATCTATTTTGGAAGGGATTCCTACACAACTTCCTGAACCACAAAAATATGATCCAACTGTGAGCCACGCTCCCAGAAGAAAAGATATCCTCACTAAAGAAGAGAAGAAATTAGCGTTACGCAACGCTTTACGATATTTTAAACCGGAGTGGCACGCTGTTTTGGCTCCCGAATTTATGGAAGAATTGCGTAAATATGGTCGTATCTATATGTACCGTTTTCGTCCAACCTACCGGATGTATGCTCGTCCCATTGATGAGTATCCCGCCAAAACCAAGCAGGCAGCAGCCATTATGTTAATGATTCAGAATAATCTGGATTATGCGATTGCACAACATCCACATGAGTTGATTACTTATGGAGGAAATGGCGCGGTTTTCCAAAACTGGGCGCAATATTTGCTCGCTATGCAATATTTGGCAAAGATGACTGATGAGCAAACCCTCGTTCTCTATTCCGGACACCCCATGGGGCTCTTTCCATCGCATAAAAATGCTCCCAGAGTGGTGGTAACCAATGGAATGGTAATCCCTAATTACTCCAAACCTGATGACTGGGAAAGAATGAATGCACTGGGAGTATCTCAATATGGACAAATGACAGCCGGGTCTTATATGTATATCGGACCACAGGGGATTGTTCATGGAACCACAATCACTGTTTTAAATGCTGCCAGAATGTTGGGCGGAGATATTGCAGGAAAACTATTTATTACCTCCGGTCTGGGCGGTATGTCGGGTGCACAACCCAAAGCGGGTAATATTGCAGGTGTAGTGTCGATAACGGCTGAAATCAATCCTGCCGCAACCAATAAACGTCATGCGCAAGGTTGGGTGGATGAGGTGTACAGTTCACTTCCTGAACTCTTTGAAAAAGTAAAACAAGCTCAACAGGATAAAATAGCCCGTTCTTTCGCTTATCAAGGTAATGTAGTAGACCTTTGGGAATATTGTGCGAAAAATCAAATCAAAGTAGATATTGGATCGGATCAAACCTCTTTGCATAATCCATGGGCAGGAGGATATTATCCTGTAGGCTACAGCTTTGAGGAGTCCAATCAAATGATGGCAGACAATCCTGCGAAATTTAAAGAAGCTGTTCAGGAAAGTTTGAGAAGACAAGTAGCCGCGATCAACCAATTGACTGAAAGAGGAGCCTATTTCTTTGATTATGGAAATGCTTTCTTGTTAGAGTCTAGTCGTGCAGGCGCTGATATTATGAAAGCAGACGGTACGTTTAAATACCCTTCCTATGTGCAGGATATTATGGGACCCATCTGCTTTGACTACGGATTTGGTCCATTCCGTTGGGTGTGTACATCCGGAAAACCGGAAGATTTGCAATTAAGCGATCAGATTGCTTTGGATGTTTTGACCGAAATGAGTGAGAACTCTCCTGCTCAAATCAGTCAACAAATGAAAGATAACATCACGTGGATTAAGGGAGCACAAGCCAATAAATTGGTTGTAGGTTCTCAGGCTCGTATTCTATATGCTGATGCTGAAGGAAGAATTAAAATTGCCGAAGCATTTAATAAAGCGATTAAAGAGGGTAAGATGGGACCGGTTGTGTTGGGTAGAGACCATCACGATGTATCCGGAACAGACTCACCTTTCAGAGAGACCTCCAATATCTACGATGGCTCCGCTTTCACCGCCGATATGGCAATCCATAATGTGATTGGAGATTCTTTCCGTGGTGCTACTTGGGTGTCCATCCACAATGGCGGTGGCGTTGGCTGGGGTGAAGTGATTAACGGTGGATTCGGAATGTTACTCGATGGTTCGGATGAGGCAGATTGTAGGCTGAAAAGTATGCTCTACTGGGACGTGAACAATGGGATCAGCAGACGATCATGGGCACGCAATGAGGGAGCAATCTTTGCGATTAAAAGAGCGATGGAGCAAAATCCAAATCTGGTGGTAACACTTCCCAATTTGGCAGATGATCAATTGATCGACCAATCAGTTTAAAAAACAGCAATCAGAAGATGAACAGATCTCCTATTCAATATCGAATCATTATCTTGTTAATCATTACCATGATTATTTCTGTAGGATGTAAAAAAAGGGGAAAGGAGATTGTGATTATTCCGGATGCTCAAAAAAATCATCTGCAGAAATCCCGATTGAAGGGAAATGTAAAAACAATCCGAACAGCAACTTACAATAGTTCCGCTATCGATTCATTGGATCAGGAACACTTGACGAAAATTGTAATTCAAGAGTATAGTTTTGATGGTTTTTTGACTAAAGTATTTACTATCAATCAACTGAATGACACTTTAAGTGTTCGTACTATCCATTATAATCGAGAGGGAAAGCAACTTTATTGGATTGAATCAAGTCCTGAAAACAACCAAACATATCGTTGTGATATGGTTTATAATGCCAGTGGATTTCTTTCAAAAGAGCGTTTTACTATTCAGGACTCTTTGTGGTATGAAATTGATTATAAAACCGATGCTATTGGAGGGGTTATTGAGATGATCCGCCATTATCCCGAGTATTCTACCCGATGGCTAGTAGAATACAATGAACATGGATTAACAACCAGAATGAATGAGTTTGATCCCAAGGGGGATATTTTTAAATATATTCTCATTGAGTATGATAATTATGGTGACGAGGTAAATCGTAAAGTGCACCGGAAAGATGGTAAACTGATTGAGTACACCTACACTCAATATGATCAGTATGGAAAGCAATTGAAAGAGATTTTTGAAAACTATGTTCACCAGATTAAGGAAACAAAAACTTACCCGGAACATGACCAGAAAGGGAATTGGATGCTTGAAATATCTACCTTTGAAACCGATACGGTATATTTTAGAAAAAGAGAAATTACCTACTATTAAAAAATATTAAAACAACTATGGATCTAAGTAAAATTTTATCAATTAGTGGAAAAAACGGCTTGTATAAATTGATTAGTCAAGGAAAAACTAACTTTATTGTTGAATCATTAGAGGATGGCAAACGAATGCCTGCCTTTTCTCATGATGGGATCTCAACACTTGACAATATCGCTATTTTTACCGATTCTGAAGAGGTTCCTTTGGAAAAAGTATTCCAATCCATTTTTAAACATCTCAATGGAGCACCGATAGAAGGGATTATTGGAGATCAGGAAAAAATGAAACAGCTTTTTGAAACTGTTTTGCCTGATTATGATAGAGAAAGAGTGTATGTTTCCAATATAAAAAAAATATACAGCTGGTATAATACATTAGTTAAGCATAACCTTATTGATCTTGAAAATAAAGAAGAGGAAACAGAGAGCGAAGAACAAGTAAGCGAATAAAAGGGTTCTGAATTTAAAATATAAGTTAAAATGATTATTCATGGCAAATTCTAACTCATCTGTCTGGAAAAATTGGCTAGTCATTAGTACTATCGTTGTGATTATTAGTGCTATGATTGGACTCTATTTATACAATAATACCTTTCGTCAAGCTAATGCTGACTTAATAGAAACAGTTCCCTCAGATGCAACCTATATCTTTCAAGTGAATGACAATCGCTCTTTTATTAAAGATGCTACACCGCTGCTTCCCTACCTGGTTGAGCTTTTTAATATGTCTTCCTTTGCCGGATTTGAGTTTTTCCTAGACCAATTACATGGGTATAACAATCCATTTATTCTTTCAGGACACCTCAATGGAGATAAACAATCCCTGCTCTACTCTTTTAAAGTTTCTGAACGTTCTTTTGATCAGTTGTTAAACAAGTTAAAAATTGACCCAAGAAATTATAAATCGTTTGCTAATGATAAAATTTACACCTACGGGACACACTATAAACGCTTTTATTTTGTTTTTCAGAATGGGATATTTTCAATTTCAGAGGATCAAGATTTACTCAAAAATTCGATATTACAGTTAAAGAGTACGAAAAACTTGTTGGCTAATCGATATTTTAATCAGATTTATGAGATTGTGCAAAAAAATACAAAACAAAACTGGTTGATTATCAACAATCAGACATTTTTTACCACAATTCAGAAGAACTTAAAGTCGGATTATCAACGTTTTGTCAACAGCAGTAATCCTACTCCCTCTTGGGGAGCTTATCAGATCCGCTTTGAGAGTGATGAGGTTCACCTCAGTGGTTATGTTACTGTTGATCAAGGGTATACAGATGCCTTAAAAACTCAGGAAGAATTGTCTCAAAACCACACCCATATTCTTCCTTTTAATACCCATTATTATACTCATTTCAATACTCATAATTTACAAGAATTTATGAAGCTTTTTGAAAATCAGAACTCTTACAAAGAGAGTATTGAAAATTACAAGTTATTGTTACCTCATTCAACTACTGATTTTTATCTCATGCAGGATACAACCGTATATCATTATATTGCTTTCCAATGCGATACTAATATTACCCCTTTACACTCCTTATTGGATGAAGATTCTCTGACCAATTCTCATACTGTTTTTAAAAATATTCCAATTTACCACTCTAAACTCTCAACTATCATTCCTCACTTCAACAAACGGTTCCGACCCATCGAATTGACTTATTTTATTCAATATGAAGATTTCTATCTCTTCGCTAACAGTATAGAAGCTTTAACTCACTACTTGAAAGTGATATCTCACAATAATATTGAGAGTAACCCCTATTTTAGATTTACAAAGGTTAATCTACCCTCAAAGAATTGCTTTGAGTTTTACCTGGCCACCTCTCCCGATCGATCGATAGGATCCTATCTGATTCAGGATTATACAACTTCTGAAATTGACAAGCACCTCAAGTTATTCAGCTATTCCCATTCCGTAATTCATGATCAACTGCTCAGCGTCAACGCCTTTATAAAATTTTAATTTCGGATTTCGATTATTCCGCCTTCCGCCTTCCGATTTCTGCCTTTACTTCTTACTTCATATTTTTTATTTGGTATTTTAAATAAAAAGGGGGCAGAAAGGGTGTCCCTCTTTTGTTATTTTAACTCCCCTCCTCTGGAAGAAGGAGGGGTGCCCGAAGGGCGGGGTGGTCTCTGGAAAATTTCCCATTTTGGATAGGCAGTGTTAATTACGAATTACGAATTACGTTTCAATCAATTCTAAATTCTAAAATCTAAATTCTAAATTTAAGATTCCGAAATCCTAAATCCGAAATCAAAAAAGTTGTATTTTTGCAAAAAAAAAATGATGAACAGATTTTTTCCTTTTTGGATTTTTATTTTGTTAGCTTTTACCGGCTGCAAATATGAAGAGGGACCATTCATCTCTTTTCGAGAAACGGAAACCAGATTGGTGGGTTCCTGGGAATTGGTAAGAACTTTTAAAAATGGAGAATCCTACGAAAAAGGGGAATTTTCTGCTAATAATCCGGGCACCTATTACTACTTTTTTTTCGAGGGTAGAATGACTGTTTCAGCATTGATTAATGGTCAAGCGAGAAGTTCCAATCAGGGTTTTTGGAGATTTAAAAATAGGGATAAGGAATTGGAAGTTGACTTTCAACTTCCCGGAGAGCACTATTACTATCAAGCAGTCATAAAAAGATTAACGATGTCAGAATTGCGTTATGAGTATTACGACTCGGAAGGCAATTTGTGGCGCCTGGAGTTCTACACAAGATCACATTATTAAAGTAAGAAGTAAGAAGTAAGAAGTAAGAAGGAAAATCACGAATTACGGGGTTTAAATTAAAATTGAACGCGGTTGTCGTAGGGGCTGTCTCATAACAAGGCGCCCCTTTTTCATTATTATGCGGCATACGCCATTTTTTCTCTATCCAACTTCTCAACTTTGCAATATGATAGAAAAAATTCCATACACACTTTTAGTGAGACTATC
>Ga0208040_1001008_pt1 | contig 29918 bp, 23 predicted proteins | sample AD_UKC083_MetaG_FD_184431 | JGI IMG/M metagenome (GOLD analysis project Ga0208040, IMG submission 184431) | Active sludge microbial communities of municipal wastewater-treating anaerobic digesters from USA - AD_UKC083_MetaG (SPAdes) (version 2) | ecosystem: Engineered > Bioreactor > Anaerobic >...
CAGGTCGATCATTCCGGAAGTGCCGATGCGCTCGAAAAAAATGTCACCATAGAATACGGGCGAAACGAGGAAAGATACCGGTTTCTGCGCTGGGGACAGCAGGCTTTCAGGAATTTCAGGGTTGTTCCACCGTCGTCAGGGATTATTCATCAAGTGAACCTTGAGCATCTGGCTACCGTTGTCTTTGAAGGTGAAGATGGCGCAGGTGGCCGGGTTCTGTACCCGGATTCGGTCGTGGGGACGGATTCTCATACAACAATGATCAATGGACTGGGGGTTGTTGGTTGGGGTGTCGGAGGTATTGAGGCTGAAGCTGTCATGCTTGGGCAACCCGTGAGCATCGTCGTGGGTGGAGTTGTGGGAGTTCGGGTCAGTGGAAAGCCCAAGCCGGGAGTGACAGCAACAGATATTGTGTTGACTGTAACCGATATGTTGCGCAAGCACAAAGTTGTCGGGAAATTTGTCGAGTTTTTCGGGCCCGGTGTTCCGACCCTTTCCTTGGCGGATCGGGCAACCCTGGCCAATATGGCACCCGAGTATGGTGCAACCACGGGCTTTTTCCCGGTTGATGCCGAGACTCTCCGGTATCTGGAATTGACGGGAAGAGATGCTGCCTTGACAGGACAGTATTACCGTGAAGCCGGGCTCTTTTGTGATGAAAACGCTCCTGCGCCGGTATTTTCAAGCGTGGTCGAGCTGGATCTTTCGGCCATTGTACCCTGTGTGGCGGGGCCAAAGAGACCGCAGGACCGGGTTCCGCTTGATGAAGTTGCCGATGGGTTCAGGAAATCGCTCATGGCACCGGTTGCAGAGCGAGGTTTCGGGGTGGATAAAGACAAGATTGGTACACGGGTAGCACTTGCCGACGGCTCAGGTGCGTTGGGGCACGGCAGTGTCATCATCGCCTCGATAACGAGCTGTACAAACACTTCCAATCCGGCGGTTATGCTGGCTGCAGGACTGGTTGCCAAGAAGGCTGTTGACAGGGGGTTGCGCGTCCCCGGGTATGTCAAGACGAGTCTGGCGCCTGGCTCGCGGGTTGTTGAAAGCTATCTGGCGCGAGCTGATTTGTTGCAACCGCTCGAGAAACTCGGATTTCATATTGTCGGATACGGGTGTGCGACGTGTATCGGAAACAGTGGCCCGGTGAGCGGTGCTGTGGCTGATGCCGTTAAGAGCGGAGATCTTGTTGCGGCAGCGGTATTGTCCGGAAACAGAAATTTTGAAGGCAGGATCAGCCCCCAGGCGAGGGCAAATTACCTTGCATCCCCACCGCTTGTCGTTGCCTATGCCTTGGCAGGCAGAGTGGATATTGACTTTGATACAGAAAGCCTGGGAAGCGATCATCAGGGAAATCGCGTTTGGTTGCGAGATATTTGGCCAACCGACAAGGAGTTGGCAGATGCTCAAGCTGGGTCAATAGATCGGGGGATATTCGAGCAGTGCTATGCTGATGTGTTTTATGGTGACAGCCGGTGGGCTGATATATCCGCAGGAAAAGGGCTGAGGTTCGATTGGGATCCGGCTTCGACGTATGTTCGTCTTCCTCCGTATTTTGAAGGATTGAAAAAGGAAGCGCAAGCTATTCAAGACATTACTGATGCCCGGGTCTTGGCAGTTTTGGGCGATTCTGTGACAACCGACCATATTTCACCTGCAGGTTCAATTGCGAAGGATGGTCCGGCTGCAAAATATCTGGAGAGTCAGGGTGTAACTCGTGAGAACTTCAATTCTTTTGGTTCCAGGAGAGGGAATCATGAGGTCATGATGCGGGGAACCTTGGCAAATATTCGCTTGAAGAACTTGATGTTGCCCGGGACGGAAGGTGGCATCACGAAATATGTGCCATCCGGAGAGACCCTGTCAATATATGATGCAGCCATGAGATACCAAAAAGATGGGGTGCCTATGGTGATATTGGCCGGCAGGGATTACGGGATGGGCTCTTCACGTGATTGGGCGGCTAAAGGGGTGCAGCTTTTGGGGGTTCGGGCTGTTATTGCAGTCAGTTATGAGCGTATTCACAGAAGCAATCTTGTCGGGATGGGCGTTTTGCCGCTGGAATTTGTGGATGGCCAGGATGCCGGGTCCCTCGGTTTTGATGGCAGTGAGGTGTTTTCGATACCGGGGCTTGATCGTGTTACTCCCGGGTGTCGCATTGAGGTTACCGCCAAGAAACCCGATGGTCGCCTGGTCTGTTTCTCGACAGTAGTCCGGGTAGATGCTGCTATCGAGGTTGAGTATCTCAAACATGGTGGCATCCTGCCAATGATGGTTCGTCATCTTCGAGGGTAGTGGTGAGAGTCTTTTCAAGAAGGTCTCGAATTGCGTATGGAGATGCGTTTTGTTATTATTGGCACGGCTCTGGCAAACATTCGGATGATCTGCCGGTTTCTGGAAATGTGCTTGTCAGATGTCGTGCGTATTTCCAGAATGAGAAGTAGAATTCCATGATTCGAAGAGATATGTGGTCATTCTGCCATTTTTTCAGGGCAGTGCTTCGAGGTTTGTCCGATGAGATTTCGATCCACCATTCGAGAGCCATTCTGATTATCTCGGATTGGCTTATTCTTTCTGCAAATGATATTTTTTCAATCCAGTCTTTTATGTCTTTTGACAGAACAAGGACACATTCTCGCTTGTCTGCATGATTTGGACGTGATCGGAACTGGCTTCTGGCTTGCAAGTTGAGAATACCGTTTTTGATAGCCGATGCAAAGTGCAGCAAAATTTTTCGGCATGTTTTGGAGATTTGGTCTGTCTGGGATGATGCATAGATATAGGACCGCTTTTGCATTCGACAACGAAAACGAAAAACACCGTATATTGAACAACGTTTGTTGTCAGAAAGAGTGAAATTCATATAACCTCCGGGTTATTCATTATAGAGGAGAGGCATGGGAGTGTCTTGCGGTGCCATGTATTTTATAAAAAAAATCATCATGGTGACAATGTTCGTTTGAGGGACGGGTTTCGTTATCGCTTGTGGTCGTGATAACGAGCAGTTGGGGTGAAGCTGGTCTTCAATATCGTCTGTGTTGAAACACGAACATGCTTTTTCTTGACTCTTGAATCGGCTCTGTATAGAATGCGCCTGTATGAAAAATACTCGCACATTCTATACCGCATTTTCGGTATCATGCTTGGTCAGCAGCCTTTTGTTCCTTTCGCTGGTTTTGGCGGACATTCCGGGCCAAGAGGGCCGGGTTGTCTCATTGGTTATCATCGGATTGCTTTTTGCCTTGGTAACTTTTTTTGGCTTGCGGACAGTTTCTGTGCAGGGGCGATTGAACAACCAGCTGGCAGAGAACCTTGAGCGTGAGCGGAATCTCGATCCGTTCACAAGATTGAAAAACCGTGCGGCTTTTCTTCGTGATCTTGGTGAGGAGATTGAACGATCCAACAGGTACAAGTACAGGTTTTCATTGATACTGCTGGATATCGACGGATTGAAAATGATTAACGAGTTTTACGGCAGGGGCGCGGGCGATCTGGCGATTCTGACAGTGCGGGATGTGGTGAATGCAGCTGTGCGGACGGTTGATTCTGTGTATTCTCTCGGAAGCGGTTCTTTTGCGCTTGTTTTGCCGAATACGGATGTCTCCGGGGGCTTCATCCTTGCCGAGAGATTGAGGTCCACGCTCGAAAGCGTTGTGGTTCCGTGGGAACAGGATCGAGAGCTTTCTTTGACGGTATCCTGTGGCCTTGCAGTCTCGGGAACGAATGGTTTGGAAAATGCGGACAGGGTTCTGGATCGGGCCGAGTTGTGCCTGTCCAGAGCGAAGCACGGTGGAAGAAATCGTGTTTGCTGACGCTGAAGGGCGGAACTGTCAAATTATGTGAAAATGCCGGCGATTTGACTCCGGGCAGAGTGTGACCAATGCAAAGGTTTGTGTCATGGATATTACCATAGATTTTTTTCGTATTGAGGATTACCGGAAGCTGGGTGAACTTACAAAACGCTCGTTTTTATTGAACGCCTGGCACATCGATGCACATCTTCCCCGGCCTCTCGGAGGGGAGGTCTTTTTTCAAACCGTAGCGACAAGAGCCTTGCATGAAAACAGCAACAGTTGTCTGGTGGCGCGTTTTCGTCAACAGCCGGTCGGGTATATCATTTATGGAGTTGATGCGCAGATCGGTCGCCAGTTGGGCGTTTCTGCGGCAACGATCATTCTTTTTTGCGTTGATGAATCGTTTCAGGGCAAGGCGATAGGTGAAAGATTGCTGGATCGGGCCTGCATTCTCCTCGGAAGCAGGGGGGTCCGTCTCTTGACGGTGGGAACAGATGCCAATAATCTTCCTGCTTTGACAGTCTATCAGCGGAATGGTTTTGTAACCCGGCTGAATTGGGCGACATGGCGACTCTATCCCGGTTTTCATCGATCACCGGTTGCTGCGCCTTTTCGTGTTGAGCCCTGGTCCGGGGATGAGGCCGTATTTGATCTCTGCAGACTGATTGACAGACCACTCTCCTGGTTTCGGGACAAACGGCTGTCTTCCAGTGGTCTGGCAGAGTTCCGGCGTAGTTTGGCAAAATTGCTGGCGCAGCATATTTCTGACAGACGGAGCATGGCCTTGGTCGCAAAAGCGGGAGGGTTTTTCAGGGAACGCATTGTCGGGATGTTGGTTTGGGAGGAAGACGGGTCTGTCGAAAAATATTACAACACCAAGGAAATGGACAAGCGTATTTACAGAGTGACGGACATTTTGGTGGATCGGCCTTCTCGGGGGCAGGGTGTGGCCTCTCAGCTGCTTTCGGCGTTTTGCGACATGGCGGCGAGCAGGAGTCATTGCATCGAGGCATGGGTGGCCATGGATGATTGGGCGTCGATCAATGTTGTCTCAAAATGCTCGTTCAGGCCGGTCCATATGGCCACTGTCCTGCATCGCTGGTTGCAGGCATAGGCTGGATGTGTCGGTTCAGTGGCCTGTGCCGTCACGATGCACCTATTTGAATGTTATCTCGACGGTTTTTGATGAAGAGTTTTTCCGGAAATCGCTTGCAACGACCTTGAACCGGTGCAGGCCGATCAGATTCCGGTATTCTCCGCCCGAGAGAAAGCCGCTTTTTGTGTAAATATCCTCGAAACTGCTTCCGTCTGAAAGGGTCAGGCGGCCATTTTTCTCGACAAGTCTGTCGAAATGGATACGACGGACGAGTTGGTCGTCGATGTGGAAAAGAATTTCGGCCGGTCCGAGAGTATTCAGTTTTCTGATGTTTTCCTGGGAATCCCATGTCTTGCAGAGAAGTCTGAACGAGTCGATTCCGGTGACCCGATATTTTTGGGGTACGGTTATTGCGCGATCATCAACAAAAAGCATAATGGATGCGATTTCAGGTTTGATGGAATCCGGATACTCGGAAAGAATGGAGAGAGGATTGATGTAACCCTTTTTTCCGCCGACGCCCAAGTGGAGGTGTGCGCCAAAAGACCGACCGGTATTGGCAGTTATTCCGATGATGTCGTTCCCTTTGACAGTTGCTTTATCCGGGATGACAGAGGCTTTTTTCATATGGTAGTAGTAGCTTCGCATGGATTGTTCGTGCTGGATGATCATCAGATTTCCGTTTCCGAAGCTTTTGTAGAGCGGGTGTTCGGCTTCGTCAAAGTAATAGACAACTTCGCCGTCACTGATCGGACGAATCTCCTGCCCGTCACCACCCAGATCAATTCCGCTGTGAAAATGATCCCCCCGGGATTCTCCAAAAGTTGCCGTCAGAAGAACTTTTTCAATGGGCCATTTGAATTTTTGCACATTGGCCGAAACCGGCAGGATCATGGCAAAGATGATGAGGATGGCGGCGAGAAGCCGAATTTGTGTCAGGGAAGGCATGGTGCGATCTCCAAGCTGCGGCATATTTCGATTCCGTTCTGTCCGGCCAGCGCCACTACCTGTGTGGCATTGTCGGCCAAGGTGCACTCCATCCAGGGCGAGTAGACGAATGACACATTGCGGATTGCCAGGTCTGGGCCGAGGTGATAGATGGCACTGAAACTGCCCGAAGAGATCGAAGCGAGGATCTCACCGGTTTTTGTTTCCTGAAACGAAGTCCATGTGACTCTTTTTCCTGACGGAAGATTCGGTTCAAGTCTGCGGACGATGCTCCCGGAATCCAGATCATAGAGAATCAGGCCCGCTGCAGTCTGGCTTGCGGTGTATCGGTATCCGGCGTGGACCATGACTTGTGTCCGGAGATCGCCGCCGGTGGGAGTGCTCCAAAGCAATTTTCCAGAATTGGAGTATCGTGAAAATGTTTCAGGTCTTGAGCCTGAGACGACCAGTATGGATGAATCGCCGGATTGTATTGTGAGTCCCTTGATAGCTGAGAGTCTTCCTTCAGGCGGATGCTGTCGCCAGATGGTCTTTGTATCGCGCAAGGAGAATTTTTCAAGGCTTCCGTCCACCATGCCGAACACGATGGATTGTTCTTGTTCGTTTATTGCTGTGGCCGTTACGAGTGACGCCAGCTGTTGATAGGGGGCCACGAGGGTTCCGCTTGCTCTCTCGAGTGCAGCCAGTCCGGATTGGTCGCCCGTGTACAGAAGAAGCCATTTTGATGAGCCCGTGGCTCTTGGCCAAGCCGGGGCATTGTGCGTAGAAATTTTTTCTCCGTTGGTGTTGAAAACTTCTATCGTGTTGCCTGTTTTTGTGTACGTGGCGTAACCCCAGCGGTCACTGGTAAAGAATTCATTTGTCGAGAATCTTGCTGCATGAAGCAGGTCGAGATTTTTGTTGAAATATGTTATTGTATCTGGCCACAGTGCGTGCAACGGAGCCGATGAAGGCCAAGCAGGGTCTGCGGCGGAAGTCAGTCGCGAGCGTACAAGCGAGTTCTGCCTTGTCTCAATGCGCGAGATTGTGGCAATGGATCCGCTGCTTGAAACTGTTCTTGTCGAGATGGTAACAAGAAGCATGACAAGAAGAATTTTTGTCATGCTGAAGAGATGCGTGGAGAGGGGGGAAAGTTCTCCATGTGCTTTGAATCGCTCATGCGGAAGGGACATGCCAGACCTCTTGCTCTGGTTTTTATCAAATATAGCAAATAACCGGGAGTGACATTTTTTGTTGCGCCTCGTCATCAGCGCAAGCTATACTGTGGGCGCCATGGATGAAATCAAACTTGCCCTTTTTCAGATGTCCATATGTCCCGACAAAGATGACAATCTTCAAAAATTTGAAGATTGGGCCGCTGTCGCTGTGGCTGAAGGAGCCGATGTTCTGGTTTTGCCGGAACTCTTTACAGCGCCATTCGATAAAGATCTTCTTCATGCTGCCAGTGATCCGTTCGATGGTGGTGAGACAGTCAGTACGGTTTCTGATGCAGCCATGAGGCACGGTGTATTCATTGTTGGTGGATCATTTCCCGAGCAATCGGATGAAGGGAAGATGTGGAATACTGCCTTTGCGGTGAGTCCGGACGGGGAGATCTTGGCCAAGTACCGGAAGATCCACCTTTTTGATCCCGCCTATCCCGGTGTTGATGTCCGTGAATCGGACAGCATGGTCCCCGGTGACAGTTTGGCAAAATTTTTGTGTTGTGGCGTCCTCTCCTCAATTGCTATTTGCTACGATTTGCGTTTTCCGGCACTCTTCGCAAAAATGAGAAAAGATGGCGCAGGCATGGTTTTTGTTCCTGCGGCATTCAATCATGTATCGGGTCCGGCTCACTGGGAGCTTCTCGTCCGGGCGCGAGCGCTGGATACCCAATGTTTTGTTGTCGCCTGCAGTCCGGCACCCAATCCTGCCCTCTCGTACAGTCCATGGGGTCATTCCATGGTGGTCGATCCGTGGGGTGACGTCTTGCTGGATGCGGGAAGTGGAGAAGGGATCCATTATTGCACGATCCGGCCGGAGAGAATCCAGCAGATCCGGACCCGGATCCCGCTGGAAATGCATTCTCGGCCGGAATTATACGGATTTTGAGACCGGTATGCGCACCCGGATGGGGTTTGGGCTGTTTTTTCGCACAAGTCACGGCTGTTATGGTGACGCTTTCAGAGCGAATTGAATATTCCGTAACGATTTGTTTCTCTTTTCAGGAGTTCCGGCGAGAATTCCCGCTTGACGGTTGCAAACCGGGCGAGATCGATGTATTTCAGATGCAGGCTCTTCTCAAGCTGTATTCTCACCCGGTCGCTTTGCCAAATAGTCACATCCTGGCCAAGAATGGCCGGGCGGCCATATTTTTCCTTTAAAACCTTCGCGACTTCGAGATAGCTGTATCGGCTCGAATTGAAATTCAGGGTGACACACCAGAGTTCGTTTTTTTCATCAAAAACAAACCAGGCGTTGTCAAGATGGGGCGGTCCGACTGCGGAAAGAACGGTCCAGTCTTCCTTTTCAAAACCTTCGATGAAATCGGCATCCCAAGCTTTCAGTGCCGGGTCTGTCCGGATGATTTCAACGACGGTGTCGCGGGTCATTCCGAACTTGTAGCGCGCATAGCCGTCCGGCAAGGGGAGTCCCGGAATGTTGTATCCCGGGTCGGGCACTGTGCTTGATGGTGGGAAAGGGTCCGGGCCTGTCGCGATCAAGGAGCCACACACGAGGAGGGTGAACCCGGTCAAAACGAGCCTCTTCTTCACGATTCATTGCTCCTTCTGGGCTAAAGACTGTTCACCATGATTATCGGCACAGTTCTTGTATCTTCCAGTATATTTACCACGGCCCGACCTGTCTAGCATGACGAACGTGATGTTCGTCTGCGAGTATGGGGAAAGCCGCTGTTGTGCCGCCCACACACAGGCTGCACAGCGGAATCAGGTTCACCAAACCCTTACAAGGAGCTGTTATAATGAGCAAAAAATTCGTGACCATTGACGGCAATACGGCTGCTGCCCATGTAGCCTACGCCTTCAGCGAAGTGGCCGCTATCTACCCCATCACGCCTTCTTCAACGATGGGTGAGTTGGCTGATGAATGGGCAGCCAAACACCGTATCAACATCTTTGGCCAGGAATTGTCGGTTGTTGAAATGCAGTCGGAAGCCGGTGCAGCCGGCGCGGTACATGGATCTCTTTCCGCCGGCTCGATGACGACAACCTTTACGGCTTCCCAGGGATTGCTGTTGATGATTCCCAACATGTACAAGATTGCCGGCGAAATGCTTCCGACCGTTTTTCATGTTTCTGCCCGCAGCCTTGCCGCCCAGTCGCTCTCCATTTTCGGGGATCATCAGGATGTCATGGCGGTCCGTCAGACCGGTTTCGCCCTGATGGCAGCCAATACGGTCCAGGAGACAATGGATTTGGCGCTCGTCTCGCATCTCGCCACGCTTGAGTCCGAGATTCCCTTCCTGAATTTCTTTGACGGGTTCCGCACCTCCCATGAAATCCAGAAAGTTGAAGAGATCGACTATGAGACGATGAAGTCTCTCATAGAGCACAAGTTTGTCGAACGTTTCCGCCGCCGTGCACTCAACCCGGAGCACCCGACGCTCAAGGTCGCGCAGCAGGTTGCTGATGTCTACTTCCAGGGCCGTGAGACGACCAACAGGAATTACGAAGACCTTCCTGAGTTGATTCAGAAGTATATGGATAAAGTCGGTGCCGCCATCGGTCGTTCCTATAAACTCTTCGAGTATGTCGGAGCACCGGATGCAGACAGGGTCGTGATTGCCATGGGTTCTGCCTGCGATGCCATTGAAGAAACCCTTGGATATCTCCAGGCAAAGGGTGAGAAAGTCGGTCTTGTCAAGGTTCGCCTCTACAGACCGTTCTCCATCAAGCATCTCTTGGCGGCCATACCGGCGAGTGTCAAGAAGATTGCCGTTCTTGACAGGACCAAGGAGCCGGGTTCCATCGGAGAGCCGCTCTATCTTGATGTCAAAGCGGCGCTTGAGGGCTCCGGGAAGACGGTCATCGGTGGACGGTATGGATTGTCCTCCAAAGAGTTTACACCGGCCATGATCAAGGCTGTCTACGATCACCTCAATGGAAAGTGTTTCCACAACTTTACTGTTGGCATCAACGATGACGTGACCCATCTCTCGATTCCGGTCGGCGAGGATATCGATACCGAGGCAGCGGATGTCAAGCGCTGCATCTTTTGGGGATATGGCTCGGATGGTACGGTTGGTGCCAACAAGGATGCCATCAAGATCATCGGTGACAACACGGAAATGTACGCACAGGGGTATTTCTCCTATGATTCCAAGAAATCAGGGGGCATCACCGTCAGCCATCTTCGCTTCGGCAATTCCCCGATCCATTCACCCTATTTGATCAACAAGGCCGATTTTGTAGCCCTGCACAAGCCCGAGTATATCGGTCGCTATGATATCCTTGGGCCGATCAAGGAGGGCGGTACCTTCCTTCTGAACTCGGAGTGGTCGAACGAAGAGGTTTTCGGGCACCTGACCGAGGATATGCAGAAGATCATCATCGAGAAGAAGATCAATTTCTACAATATCAATGCCTACAAGATTGCCCATGATGTCGGACTCGGAAACCGCATCAATTCGGTCATGCAGGCGGCATTTTTCAAGATCTCCGGTGTCATGCCCGAAGCCAAAGCGATGGAGCTGATCAAGGCTGCCATCAAAAAGACCTATGGCAAAAAGGGCGATGATATTGTCAAGCAGAACTGGGAGTGTGTCGACCGGACTTCGGAGGCCCTTGTCAAGGTCGCTGTTCCTTCCAAGCCCGGCAAGTGTGCTCCGGTCCGCAAACTTATACCCGACAATGCGGATGCATTTGCCAAAGAGATCATCGAGCCGACCATGCGTCTCAAGGGCGAGACGATCCCGGTCTCCAAGATGGCCTATGACGGTGTTCTCCCGACAGCTACCAGCCGGTTGGAGAAACGTGGTGTGGCCACTGAAGTACCTCACTGGATTCCGGAAAATTGTATTCAATGCAATCAGTGCGTTTTTGTCTGCCCGCATGCGACGATCCGGGCCAAGCAGATTCTGCCTTCGGATACTGCGAAGGCGCCTTCCACGTTCAAGACGGTCAAGTCCAAGACCAAAAACGAACGCGATCTGGATTACAAGATCCAAGTTTACGTTGAGGACTGTGTCGGGTGTGGAAGCTGTGTCGAGACCTGTCCCAAGGCTGCCCTCGTCATGAAACCGTTGGCAGAAGAACGGGTAGCTGGTGAGACAGAGAATGCAGTCTATTTTGATGCTCTCCCGATCATCACCGAAGGTGCTCCTGCCAATACGTTGAAGGGCAGCCAGTTCCTGCAGCCCCTCTTTGAGTTCTCCGGAGCCTGCGCAGGATGTGGAGAGACCCCTTATGTCCGCCTCATTACCCAGCTTTTTGGCGATCGCATGATTGTTGCCAATGCGACCGGTTGTTCTTCGATCTATGGTGGAACATTCCCCACTGTTCCGTATTGCAAGAACGAGCGGGGTGAGGGCCCTGCATGGGGCAACTCCCTCTTTGAAGACAATGCTGAGTATGGTTTTGGAATGCGCTTGGCTATTGACTCGAACCGGAAACAGCTTGCTGCCCTGCTCGCGGATGTCAAGACGGCTTCCCCTGAACTTGCTTCGGCCGTTGATGTCATGATGTCGAACTGGTCAAAAACCGACGAGCAGGCCAAGGCCGCTGCGGATGCCCTCAAGACTGCTCTCAGGAGTTCACTTGGAAAGGCATCGGGCGAAGTCAAGAGCAAGATCGAACGGGCAATCGCTCTCGAGAATTACATCGTCGACAAGAGCGTCTGGATTTTTGGCGGTGATGGCTGGGCCTACGACATCGGCTACGGCGGACTCGACCATGTTCTCGCAATGGGCCGTAATGTGAATGTTCTCGTTCTTGATACAGAGGTCTACTCGAACACCGGTGGTCAGTCTTCCAAGTCCACTCCGATCGGCTCCATCGCGAAGTTTGCGGCCTCCGGAAAGAAAATCGGGAAAAAGGACCTCGGGCTGATGGCGATGACCTACGGCTATGTCTATGTGGCTTCTGTGAACATGGGCTCCGATAAAGCTCAGCTTTTGAAGGCCATTCTTGAGGCGGAGGCCTATGAAGGACCATCCTTGATTATTGCGTACGCACCCTGTATCAACCATGGCATCGACATGCGCAAGAGCCAGGAAGCCGAGAAAAAGGCGGCGGCTTCGGGGCATTGGCCGATCTATCGCTTCAATCCCCTCCTCAAGGCCGAGGGAAAATCCTCACTGGTCTGGGAATCGAAAGAACCGACGCTTGATTTCAAGGAATATCTCATGTCCGAGCGACGGTATGCGATGCTTGTCAAACAGGATCCGGCCGAGGCCGAGAGATTGTTTGCGCTGGCTGCCGAGGATGCGAAAAGACGGTTCGCCCAATACAAGAAATTCGTTGACTGACCTGATCGCCGGGATGCGCTCTTGCTGACAGTATCCCGGCAGTGACGATTCATGGAGGAAGGGCCCCTGCCGGGACGGTTGTTCTGGCGGGGGGTTTTTTTTGAAACAAATGGTTTTTTGAGTACAAAAGAAAGCCGCCAATGGATTGCGTTGGCGGCATGTGCGGGCTGAGAGGGTGCTGCGGGTCAGGTGGAGCGGCTGTCCGTCTTGTATTTCCAGAGACCGAGACGGGTGGCTTTGCTCTGGATACTCTGGGCGTTGCGCCCGAAAATCGAAGCCAATTCGGCATAGGTGTGCTTGTCAAAGAGTTTTTTGAGCTTGGCGACCTCATCCGCGCGCCAGGAGTTTTTCCGCTGGGCGTTGTTTTGTGCGGCGATTGTGCTCCGATAGGTTCTTTCCTTGCGCAGGGACAGTTCATGCGCCTTTTTGTCCACGCTGGATTTTGTTCTTTTGAGTTTTTTCGCGATCTCGGCATTGGCCAGTGTCGGATAGAGTTTTTTCAGGCTGGAAAGATCCTCGTCAGACCAGTGATACAGATCGCGTTTTTTCTCCTTTTTTTTTCGGGGCGGGGGCATCGAAGTATTCGATTTTTTTGCGGGCATGAGATCCTCCAGAAAAACAGTAGTTGTAATGTGCTATTATGAACAACACAAGAGGCCGATCAAGGGATATCGGCCTCTTGTGCAGCTCTTGAGCGGTTTTACACCTCTCCGTTCTCGCGCATTCTGATTGTGTGGTATTTCCACAATCCGAGTTTTGTCGCCTTGCTTTGAATGCTCTGCGGGTTGCGATGCAGGGTCTCGGCAAGTTCACGATAGGTGCTCTTCTGGTACATCTTTTTGAGCGTCGCTTCCTCTTCTTTTGTCCAAGAATTCCGGCGTTTTTTGTTATTGGAAATAGCCACTTTCCGGCGGTGTTCGGGGGCCTTTTTCAGTCCGTTGTCGAACCCTTTTTTGTCAACACTTGCCTTGGGCCGGCCCAATTTTTTTGCGATTTCAACATTGGTCATCAGCGGATAGAGTTTCCGGAGCATATCCAGCTCCTGCTCGGTCCAGATTCCGCGGAATTTGCGGGGGCGGTCCTTCTTTGCTGCTTCGTCCTTGATGGCCCCCAAGTCTTTCCTGGATACCGTCGACTTAACCGTATGTTTGGACGGGCTTTTTACTGCTTTTGCTTGCTTCATCTCCAATCTCCTTTGGTACTGAATTTGGGTTGCAGGAAACCCAATATATATCCCTTTTCCGAATAGTATCTCAAACCGAAGAAAAAATCAAGAAATATTGCAAAAAACATCACAAAAGCGTGTTTTTCAAGCTTGATCCGAAGATTTTGCATAAGTAGCCTTCATGAATGGAAAAGCTCATAATCAGTTTGAACGCTGTCGAGCTGCGCATTCTCGGCATCTGGGCAGAGGCGATTTTGCATGGAGGGCATTGGGGTGACGGTGCCGTCATCCTTCCGGATGAGGAGGCCGCCATGCAGTTGTTGAAATCTGCTCAAGCGAATAGTGCGTTGGCGTGCACGCCGAGGAACATATTTACATTTCTTGTCTGGTCCTCCGCAAGCAGTGAAACTCCCGAAGAACAGATTCTTCGCGAAAAGCTCGAAAAATCACTTGCCGGCACCGGTTTGCGTCCCCCCGTTCTCTGACTTCTCACCAAAAGTGGCGTGAGGCTGTTCACCAGAAAAAAGAGCCGGGATCACAGACGTTACAGGGTCTCTGGCACGACTTCAAGCAGGCTGAATACGGCACCATCGAATGCCCCGTCCTGTTTGATGATGGGAGCTGCGTTAATGGTCAGCGTGATAGTCCTGCCGTCTCCGGTTTTGATGTTATGCCGAAGGTTGTATGCCGGTTTCCGGGTGCGTCGGATAATGCTGTACGGGAGCATTTCAGGAGACAATGGCGTGTTATCCTCGGCAAGGATTTCCCAGCGGACATCATCCCATGTCCTGCTTTTGAATTCTTCGTGCGTTATTCCAAGGATCTCACTGGCCCGCTTGTTTACAAAGGTGATCCGTCCGTTTGCGTCAACCATTGTTTTCCCGACAGGGCTGTTCTCAAGAATCGTCAACAGCACGTCACGTTCATGCGCGATGTCCTGTTCGAAGCGTTTTCGTTCGGAAATATCGATAAAGGTGATCACGACGCCATCAATCGCATTCTGTCTGGTCCGGTAGGGTGTCATCCTGATAAGAACAATGCCGCCATTGGCTAAAACACCTTCGGCCTGTCTGGGGACCAGGTCTCTGAGCACTTCGCCGGCAAGTTCGACAAACTGGCAGTTTTGTATGGTGCTGGTAAAATGACTGATCGGGCGGTCGATGTCCGCCTGTGTCAGATTGATATATCTGGTTGCGGCAGGAGTGAACTTGCGGACATGTTGCATCTGGTCCAAAAAAATGGTACCTATCTCGGTGCTCTTGAGGAGGTTGTCCATGTCGTTGTTCAACTGGGTCAGTTCTTCAATTTTTTGCTGATATTCGGAATTGACGGTATAGAGTTCTTCGTTCACTGATTGCAGTTCTTCGTTGGTGCTTTGCAATTCTTCGTTGGAAGCGATCAGTTCTTCATTGGTCGCCTGCAATTCCTCATTGGATGTTTCAAGCTCTTCGATGGTTGCCTGCAGGTTTTCCCTGTTGTACTGAAGTTCCTGTTCCAATTCGAGGATCCGCTCGTTATGCGGCATGCTGGCTTCGACGGCTCGTGTGTCTTTTCCCGATTGAGCAATCTGTTCAAAAGTTATGAGTAAAAACTGCTGGGGAAATATTCCGGCTCCCAGCTTGCGCACACTCAGATCAATGATCCGTTCAGTATCGTTTCCCGTGGTAAACTTGAAGTTCCGGAAACGGACGACCTCGTTGTCCTTGATGGCTCTGTGTATCCCGGTCGTAATCGCAATCCCGAGCTCTGGGTTGACCATTCGCAACAGGGAGGATGTCGGTTTTCCAGGTGGGAGATGGACGAATTCCCGGATATCCCCACAGACTCGCTGTATGTCGCCACTCTCCGAGATAACGACGCCAGGGGGAATGAAGCTGTCCAGCAGGCTCGTTGTGATCAGTTCATCGAGGGAAGGTTCACGCCTGGTCAGCCCTGAACGAGTCACTTGCGCGATCGTTCCGCTATGTGTGGTTTCGAAATCGATGGTACTTGGTCGTCGGCTGCTGGTCTCGGTTCTATGTTGATAGATCTTCCATTTTTGGTTGACTGGTACCAGCGCGGTATTGTTGTCTCCTGCAGTCTCACTCGATCCGAGAAACAGGGTTCCGCCCGCCGGAAGGGAGAAGCGGAAGCTATTGATGATCTTCTGTTGCATTGCCGGCTTGAGGTAGATCAGGAGATTGCGGCAGACGATCAGATCGATCCTGGAAAAAGGCGGGTCCTTGATGATATTATGTGCCGCGAAAACGACCATACTTCGGATTGATTCATTAATCCTGTAGCCGGAATCTGTATGAATGAAAAAGGTCTTGAGTCGCTCCGGGCTGACGTCCTGTGCGATGTTTTCAGGGTAGAGGCCGGTTCCGGCGACTTCAAGAGCATCTGCATCGATATCAGTTGCAAAAATCTTGATCTCGCGGTGCGTATTTGTCCGCATCAGGTGTTCCTGGAAGAGCATGGCCAGCGTGTACGGTTCTTCTCCGGTTGAACACCCGACACTCCAGATGCGGAGCGGCATACTCTGCGGGGTTTTTTCCAGGAGCGACGGGATGACTGTTTCGATAATATAGTTCCATGCTTCGCCATCGCGGAAGAATCGTGTTACGTTGATGAGCAGGTCCCGGAAAAGAATGGAAGTTTCATTGGGGTAATGGTGCAGACAGGAGACGTATTCTTCAATGGAATCAATGCGGTTGATGCTGATCCGGCGTTCCAGTCTGCGGATGATTGTATTTGGTTTGTAGAAGGAAAAGTCGACGCCGGTTCGTGTGCGGATGATCGACAAGATTTTTCCAAAGGTGTCTTCGTCGCTCAGCAGTTTTTCTTCGACGGTTTCGGGCTGGTTGATGAAGGGATGATTGATGTAGCGCATCAACTCGTCCGGCATTTTTGACGGTGGGCAGATGAAATCAACCAGTCCGGTTGCAATGGCGCTCCGGGGCATTCCGTCAAATTTGGCGGATTCTTCATCTTGAGCCATAACCATTCCGCCAGCACCCTTGATGGCCCGGACACCAAGGGTGCCGTCGCTTCCTGTCCCTGAGAGAATGATACCAATGGATCGCTCACCCTGGTCTTCGGCAAGAGAGTGGAAAAAGATGTCAATGGGAAGATTGAGTCCCTGTGTATGGCTGATTTGTGGAGCGAGAAGGAGTTTTCCGTGGAAAATCGACATGGAAAACCCGGGAGGGATGAGATGGACACAATTTGGCGAGAGCGGCATCCCGTCTTCAACCCGGCAGACTTTCATTTTGGTGTGTCGTGATAAAAGCTCGACCATCATGCTTTTGTATTCTGGCGAAAGATGCTGGATGACAACGAAGGCCATGCCTGATGTTGCCGGCATGTGTTTGAAAAATTCCTCGAGTGCTTCAAGGCCTCCCGCCGATGCACCAATCGCCACACAGGCGGGAACGTGAGATGGCGTCTGCTCTTCCTGATTGACTGTTTCTCCCATGGTATCTCTCCCGCGAATTTCGTCCCTCAACGAGAGTATAGGCACGAAACAGGTATATGGAAAGTCTCATAGTGGACAGGAAGCGGATATTGAGACGAATACCGGTATCAGAGTCCGTGGGAAAAGCGGGAGAACAGGTACAATTCGGAGAATGTCACCATGATGACGGTATGGATGCATCAAAAAAGCACCACCTGGACCGGTGGTGCTTTTCTAAACAATCTGTTTCAGATCAGAGGGTGTAACTGATGCCGAATTTGAGCCAGAAGCGGAAATCTCCACCATCTTTGCCCAGTGCCCAGTCGGACTGGGGGACATAGCCCATGTGGAACGAGCTCCAGAGGGTGACGCCGCTGGCAACGCTGACACTGTACTTGGCGCTTCCAACGACATCGCTCAGCGCGGAGTACTTGCTTCCTTTACTCGTTTCGTCCATCCAGAATCCGATATTCATACCGAGATCAAGTTTCGAAACATCCTTGACCAAGTCAACGCTGTCCCCGAAGGACAGGGCGATGTAGCGATCCTCCATTTTATTTCGGGTTCCGTTGGCATCATCCGGTTTGAAGGCCTGGGTGAACATGATTTTCGGAGAAAGGGGCAGGCTGGAGAGGGTAATGCTGATGGCGCCGGTAAAATAGGTGGCATCATAGCCGAGCTGATCTTTGGAGCCCGGATACAGGAGGAACCAGACTTCGGCGCCGATGGTCAAAGCTTCATCGGCGACGCTCTTGCTCCACATCGCGCCGACATCCAGCCCTGTCCAGGCTTTTTCCTGGGCACTGGCGCCGTCACCATAGCTGCCGTTATCCGCCATGGTGTTGATTCCGAGGATCGAAGGGGCAATCTCTCCCATGACGAGGAAATAAAAATCACCGGCTGCATAACCCAGCGAGGGAAGGATGGCTCCAGCCGCGACACGATCGGTGAAATTGGGACCGCCGCGGAAGGCGTAAAAGCTGTCATACTCAAGGCCAAGGTCGAGACCGATCTTGCTGTCTTCGGCCTGCACTGCGCCTGTTAAGACAACGAGAAGGAGTACTGCAATGATACCAATCTGTTTCATGATCTTCTCCTGTTTATGTAGAGTGGTACCATCAGGATACGTCCTCGAGCGGTCCGCGTCAAGGAGAAGTCCCATGACGAAATTCGGAACCTGCTGGAATGGTTTCGAAGGGGGCGTCGTTGCCCCGTCCGAGTCCGGGTGCTGATATTTAGGAAGAACAGGAGGGGGCTGATGCGCAGGGTGGTTATTATTGGGCTTGATGCCGGAAGATGGCAGGCTGTTCGGGCGGCCTTTGCCGGATATGAGGATGCGCCCGAATTTGTCGCTGCCGGCCAGGATCAGCGGGACTGGCTGGTCAAGGATCTCGTTGCGGGTGAAGCCGGAGCGGATGCAGCAGCGAGTTTGCCCGAGGCCGGTGGAAGCGTGATCGTGTTTTTTGCGGGATTTGACGGCCGGGAGAGCTCGCGCTGTATCGACCAGACACGGGGGCTTTTTGGGCCGGATGTGATTTTTGCGGGCCTGACGACAACCAATGCGGGCTGGCCGCTTGCCCGGTTGGTCGCCGAGCTTGTCGCGGAGCGCGCGGCGTTCAAGAAACGTTCGGCGACGGTTGGGCCCGAAGAGGGCTGAACGAGCCATGCCTCGTTTCTGATGTGTCTTCCGGGGCGTGACTCTCCGTATTCGCATCCATGCCGGGTGGCCGAGTCAGCGATGTTCCCCGGCTCGCTCCGCCAATACCCGGCAAGAGGTTGTTCCTCAAAAAATGGCTCTTAGATCCTGGCAACACTTCCCAGATACCGGCCGATTCCTTCGACGGCCTGCTTGAGCTGTTCTTCTTCGGGGAGAAAGACCAACCGGAAATGGTCCGTGTCCGGCCAGTTGAACCCGGTTCCCTGGACAACGAGGACATGTTCCTCCCGGAGCAGTCCGAGCAGAAAATCCATGTCGCTCTTGAAGGGGTACATTTTTTTGTCCAGTTTGGGGAACATGTAGAGGGCTCCGGTCGGTTTGACGCAGGAAACTCCCGGTATTTGGTTGAGCATTTCCCATGCCAGGGTGCGCTGGCGCTCGAGCCGCCCGCCGGGCCTGGTCAAATCGTAGATGCTCTGGCGGCCACCGAGTGCGGTCTGGACGGTATTTTGGGCCAGGACATTGGCGCAGAGCCGCATCGATGTCAGCATGTTGATCCCCTCGATGTAATCCCGGGCGGCTTCTTTCGCTCCACTGATGACCATCCAGCCGCAGCGGAATCCTGGAGCGCGGTAGACCTTGGAGAGGCCGCTGAAGGTGATCACGAGGGTCTTGTCGGTACAGCAGGCCGGTGAGTAGTGCGCCATATTGTCGTAGAGGATCTTGTCGTAGATCTCGTCGCTCATGATGATCAGGTTGTGTTCTTCCGCAAAGCGCACGAGTCCCTCGATGGTCTCTTTGGGGTAGACCGCGCCAGTCGGGTTGTTCGGGTTGATGATCACGATGGCTTTGGTCTTCGGTCCGACCTTTTTTTTCAGGTCAGCCATGTCCGGGAGCCAGCCTGATTTTTCGTCACAGAGGTAATGCACGGGCTTGCCACGCGCCAGATTGACGGAGGCTGTCCAGAGGGGGTAGTCGGGGGCGGGGACAAGGACTTCGTCTCCGTTGTTCAACAGGGCTTCGACGGCAACCTTGATCAGCTCCGAGACGCCATTTCCCATGTAGACATCCTCGATGGAGATGTCCATTCCCCGCTGCTGCCACTCCTGTACTACGGCCTTTCGCGCCGAGAAGATCCCCTTGGAGTCGCTATAGCCCTGCGCGCTGCGCACGTTCTTGATCAGGTCCTGGATCAGTTCATCCGGTGTGTCCAGTCCGAAGGGTGCGGTGTTTCCGATGTTCAAACGGAGGATCTTGACGCCGTCCGCTTCCAGCCGCGCTGCTTCCTGAAGGGCTGGTCCTCGGATGTCGTAACACACGTTTTTCAGTACGCTGGCTTTTTTGATTGGCTTCATGGCAGTCCTCACTTCCTCGTCCCGGAGGGCGCTTCCCGGGCGGGTATCCCAAAATATGCTATGATCCGGAGGGAAAAGGAATGGTCTGCGGGGAAAAATCAGGCGCTCACGGCCTTGTGCTTGCGGTTTCGATGCAGGGTGAGAATCGTCCCGGTTGTGCAGTGACTGACTGTGGAAGAGATGATTTCGCAGGAATCGATCAGGTCGATGAAGATGTCGTCCATGAAGGTTGCCATGATCTTGAGACCGGCTCCGAGACGCTTGAGTTCGACACTCTCTCCGTTGACGCGCATCCGGAGGTTGCACTTGTGCTGGTAGTCGTCGACCTGATTGAGGTAGTCACCGGTCCCTGTCTGCGGGGTCCGCTGTTGGACTTCGTCAAGATCCAGTCCGGCTCCATGGTCGATGACCGTGGCGGTGAAGTCCTGGTCGGTGATCTCCCATTTGACTGCGATCATCTTGAGGGGCCCTTTTTTAAGAGCCACGGCGAAATTGTCGAGAACCTCGCCGGTTGCCTTGATGGTTTCGAGGACTGCGTTGGTGATCGCTTCGTCGACGGCGACAACGATTTCCTGCCCTTCCTCCTCCGAGTAGCCGGCATGCTCCAGATCCTCAAAGAGCTTGTCAATGATGGATGCCAGAATCCTGGTATCGGCTTCGAAGCTTTCATGGAAGGTGACGGCTTTGCTTTTTTCAAGGGCCGCGCTCCGGCTGTCGGCAAAAAAGAGACTGTCGAGCTTGCTGGTCGAGAAGATCCGGGCAATCCCGGGGGAGGGGATGACGGTTATGGCGATATCCAGCTTTTTGAACTCGTTATGCAGGGAAATCAGCGCGCCGATCCCGGAACTGTCGATGTAGTCGACTTTTTGCATATCGAGGGTGACGTGACTGGTGTATCCCTGCTCGTGTACGGCTGACTTGAGCTGTTCGGCACAGAAAATGTCGACGGAACCTGTGATACGGATTGTATTGTCAGCATCATACGTCAGGTTCATCATCGCCTTGGGCCATCCGTTGTGCGCTGGAAGTCGTCATCTACAAAACGCAAGTATATTCATAATTATCGGGCAAAATGACAAAAAGATAAATATGCTCAGGGCGTCGCGATCCGGTAGTAGGCCGTTTCTCCGATCCCTTTGAGCTTGGCCTGTCTTCGCAGAACTTTTATTCCGCGCTCCCGCTGCAACTCTTTGAGGACGGCGCTTGCTCCCGGGTCATCCAGGATGGATTGGGTGAAGCAGATCGTGTGGTCGTCGGCCAGACCCTGGATCCGTGCGGCCATATTGACGGTGTTTCCGAAATAATCCATCCTCTGGTCGAGATTCACCGCGATGGCGCTCCCGGCATGCAGGCCCATCTTGATCTCAAGCTGGCCGATACCGTCCCAGCTTCGCTTGGCAAAACGCTGCCAGGCTTCGATAGCGGCCTTCATTCCCTTGTCCGGTGTGATGAACACGGCCATCACGGCATCTCCGATCGTCTTGACCACGGTTCCTCCGTGCTTTTCGATGCTGTGGAACAGAATCTTGAAGTGTTCCCGCACGATGGTATACGAACGGGTGTCGCCATGGTCGGAATACATCTTTGTTGATCCTTTTATGTCGCTGAAGAGCAGGGTGATGCGTTTGATATCCAGACTTTCGTCCGATGACAGAACGTCATCACCGAAGAGTTGATGGAAGAGCGGGTGGGAGAGGCAGTCCAGCCCGGAGAGGTACAAGGCCGGCATCGCATAGTTGTGTGCTTCCGCGGCGCCATACATGGCACGTTTCCAGTCATCGATGACGTTTTTGGGGAGGGATGCGATCGATTCATGGATCGTGAAGGTCACCTCGACGTTTTCGTCGAGTGTGTTCCTGAATTGTACATTGCAGAGCGGGCAGTCGCTTTCGCTGTGGGTGCTCCTCAGATTGTGCTGAAAATCGGGGATGGCATGGCAGTGTGGGCAATGGTACTCCCACGAGAGGGTAAAAACGCCGTCGTGTGCCGCCTGGATAAAGGGAGGAAGGATGCTTTCCAGTGGAAGGTCCAGACTCCGCCCGAGCATTTTCAGATTGATCCTGAAGCATTCCTCGGGGGATGCCAGGGCCAGCCAGTCGATCAGGGGGGATGGCCAGAGTGATGGTTGGGTTTTTGCAAAGACCGCCCGTGTATCCATGGAGGGACCACCTTTATCAAGTTCTCTCATCGTTGTTCGTGACCGGTGTCTCGACTGAGTATTGCACGGCCGCGATTCTTTTTCAATCATGGCGTTGGCCAATCCCGGAGGTATGCTGAAATTTTGGCGGGACCCACGGTGTCCCGCTCAAAAAATGTGATACCATCCGGTTCCGTGCGTCTTCCAGTCAGGGGACTTCTCCCGGGGTGCCCTTCCGTGCTACTTTATCAGTGTGGCTTTTGCCTTACGCAGAAACCATGGAGACTCGCAGAGAAGGGTGTACCCAGACCATGTTGGATATCCGTCTTGTTCGTGAAAACCCCCAGGCAGTCAAAGCGGCGCTGGCGAGAGTGGGTGATACCACCTCGATCGATGCCCTCCTTGAGCTGGATGCCAAACGCCGGACCCTTGTCGGCGAAATCGAGTCGATGCGCAGTGAGCGGAATGCCGTTTCCAAGGCCATTCCCTCGATCAAGGATCCGGCTGAAAAACAGATAAAAATCAGCGAGATGCGTGCTTTGGGCGACCGTTTGGCGCTTCTCGAAAAAGAAGGTGCGGAGATCGATTCCCTCTTCGAGACGGCGATGCTCTCCATTCCCAATATGCCCTCGGACGAGACACCGGACGGGGCGGATGATACGGCCAATCGCGTGACTGGCGAATACGGCTCCAAGCCCGAGTTCGGGTTCCAGCCGAAGACGCACTGGGAGATCGGTGAGAGCACCGGTCTGATCGATTTTGAGCGGGGGACCAAGATTTCCGGGACCCGCTTTTACATCCTCAAGGGTGAACTCGCCCGGTTGCAGAGGGCGTTGATCAGTTTCATGCTGGATGTCCACACCCGCGAGCATGGCTTTGTGGAAGTCTATCCGCCGTTCATGGTCAAGGAGCATTGTCTCTACGGGACCGGCCAGCTTCCCAAGTTCGGGGAGAACCTCTACCACGACGCGGAGGAGGATTTCTGGTTTGTTCCCACCGCCGAGGTTCCGGTGACCAATATGTACCGGGACGAGATTCTCGACGGGGCCGGACTGCCCTTGGTCCATGTAGCCTATACGGCCTGTTTCAGGCGGGAAAAGATGTCGGCCGGCAAGGATGTGCGCGGGATCAAGCGCGGGCACCAGTTTGACAAGGTCGAGATGGTGGCCTTTGTCCGGCCCGAGGAATCCCCGGCCATGCTGATCAAGCTCATGGAGAGTGCCGAACATATTCTGGCCAAGCTGGGTCTGCCCTGGCGCCGACTGCAGATCTGCGCGGGCGATCTTTCGTTCACCGCTGCTGCCAAGTACGATCTCGAAGTCTGGGCGGCCGGTTGTGGGGAGTGGCTCGAAGTCTCGTCCATCAGCAATTTCCGGGATTTCCAGGCCCGTCGTGCGGGGATCCGTTTCAGACGGAATGCGGGAGACAAGCCCGAATTCGTGCACACGCTCAACGGCTCCGGGCTGGCACTTCCCCGGATCATGATCGCCATTCTGGAAAACTACCAGATGGAAGATGGCCGGGTCTGTGTGCCGGAGGTTCTCCTCCCCTGGATGGGTGGCACAACGATTCTCGGACAGGGGTGAGCGTGCGTGCGTGACCGGGGCTTCAGAGTGAGGGCGCAGGGCCATGTCTGCGGATAGACGGCCACTTTCCCCGGCTGGCGAACGGTCGCTGATCGAACGGCTCGGGCGGGAAGGGTATTTTCTGCGCGAAGCCAGGCTCTCCGAAACCGCCAGTCTTCTTGCTGTCCTTGCCTGGGGCTTGGCCCTCGTGTTTCTCAGTGGTTCTCCCGTCAACGGGATGCAGCCCCTCGTTGTGAACCTGGGCCCGGTCTGGTGGCGTTACTCCTTGTTCGGGGATCTGGCCATTCTCCTGGCTGTTCTCCGCTACTGCAATTCGATCGAGGGGCAGGGTCAGCGGCTTGCCCTCGGCCTGCTTGGTCTCCTGGCGGTTGCGCATGGGTTGACAAGCTGGCACGATCCTTGGGGTGCCGTTTTCTCGAATACCCTGATCGAATGGCTCCTGCTCCTGTCTGCTCTTGTCACGATCCTTCCGTTCCTGCAGAAAATCGGGACAACCATCGACTGGTGCATGGCGGGTGCGTTTGCGGTCGGCGCCATCCTGGTTGCGCTTTCGTCCTTCGGGGTGCATGCGCTCTCCCTGGCCGGGCTGGCTGCCCGGCGCCTCGTTGTCAAGTTGGTCGCCGGTGCCGGGGCCGGCAGCCTCTTGCCGGTCTACCGCTGGGGCCTGGCACTGTCCGCGATCTCTCTCATCTTCCTGATTCTCCGTCTGCGCCGGCGGCGGCTCGCCCTTGATCCGGGATTGGGCGCGCTGCGAAAGCGTGCCTTGCTGGAGCACGAGGGAAAAAGGAAATGGCATCATCTCTGGGTCGTCCTTGTCCTGCTCTGCATTCCTTCAGGGGGCGGCTTGCGCGCCAGGTCGGTTTCGCTGGACCGCATGCTGACGAATGATGGCATCAGCCGGGAGGACTTGGCCCGGGCCTTCGCCGGTCTGGGGCGATCCGGCAATCGCTACCGGTTTGAGGCGGTGACGAATCTTGTTCTGTATGAGGAACCACCTGCAGTCCGGGGGGCGGATCCTCTGTTCCAGGAAACAATCGTTCAAGAAATCCGGAATGCGCTCCTCACCAACGGGACGGCCTGGGCCCGGGCCAGACTCGCGGGCCAGGAGGCGCTTCCGCAATGGATGACGGCGCTCCTATCGGGGGAGGCAGCCCTCAAGGCCGGGGAACGGGATGCTGCGGCCCGGGCCTTCGTCTCGTGTCTGGTCCTGCAACCGGGTGAACATCGTGCCTGGGATGGCCTGGCCGCTGCCGGTCGTGACCCGCTCCGGTTTGTGTTTCCAGTCCGGGCCCGGGCCGTTTCCAGATTCCCCGATGAGGTTGTCATCCAGTACGATGCAGGCCTGATGGCGATCCAGGAACGGTATCTCTGGATGAGCTATGCCCTGGCCCGGGCCCTGTTCCGTTTTGAAGGTCTCTGGAAGGACGGGACCGGAACGGGCGACTGGTATGAGGAGAGTTTTGAGGAACATCTCTTTGCCTGGCGGGTTGTGGCGGCGGTTTGGCGCGGATATGACAAGGATCCCCTCAAGGGCGCGGCTCCGTTTTTCACCAGACTGGCTTCTCTCGATCGTGACGGACTTCTTCCCGGGCTCGTCTGGTTCGAGCTCTGGCACCCGGTTTCGCCCAAAGTGGCCGAGGCTGTCCGCATCCGGTTCCGGCTGGCGATTGAACGGTATTGCGAGCGGATTCTCCTCCGGAAGTACGGGGAGTCCGGACCGGATGGTTCCTGACAAGACAGAATTCCAATATCGGTTTGTTTGCATTGTTTATGGATGTCTGTCTGTGTCGTTGACAGGAATGCCCACTCGGGATAGACTGGAGTATCCAGAGAGGGCAGGTGGAGTAAATGGCGACGCGCAAGCAGAGTGACCGCAAGGCAAAGACAACGGAAGGCTCCATCCTCTTTGTTGCGGCCGAGTGCCGGGGGATGGCCAAGATCGGTGGTCTGGGTGATGTCGTCCGGGATCTGGCCGCAACCTTTCATGGAATGGGGCGCGCCGTCTCCGTCGTGATGCCGTACTATGGTGTCCTTGAGTGCTCATCCGAGGAGATCGCCGTTTTTGATGTGCCGTTTGCCGGAAAAAGCTGGAAAGCCGGGTTGCATCGTTCGGTTCTGCCCGATGGCGTGACGGTCTGGCTGATCTCGAGCGAGGAGTGGTTCGGCGGCCCGTACCGAACCGTCTATGTCGACAGCAGTCAACTCGGGCATGGTCCCTTTGAGGATGATGCCACCCGCTTCGCCTTTTTCTCGGCGGCCGTGCTGGAGCGACTGGAAGCCGGCCCCGAGTTTTCCGGTGTTGAGGTTTTGCATTGTCATGACTGGCACACCGGACCGCTCTTGACCCTTCTTGAGCATGAACAGCGGCATGCGGAATTGCGGAAGCGTCTCAAGACCGTTTTCACCATCCATAACCTGGATTATCAGGGTTCAAGACCCTGGCAGGGTATGGATGGCGGCCGGCCGGGAAGTTTTGGAAGCTGGTTTCCGCTTGTCGCAGGGACGCTTCTCAACAGTGGCAAGGCCAAGGAATACGAGGATCCGCACAACCCGGCCTGTTACGATCCGATGCGGGCTGCTGTCCGTCTGGCGGACATGGTGACGACCGTTTCCCCGACCTATGCCCGGGAGATCACCATGCCCGATGAACCCGAGAGCAATTTTGTGGGAGGGCGCGGTCTGGAAGCCGACCTGGGGACACTGGCAACACTCGGGCGTCTTCCCGGGATACTGAACGGAATTGACTATGCCCAGCACGATCCAAAGAAGCTTCCTGTTCCCTATGATGTCGATATGAAGGATTGGCGCCTGCGCCGGATCCAGGGCCGGGAGGCGTTTGTGGACGGAATTCCGGAATGGGTCCGCGAACTGGCCGGGCGGCATGGCGAGCGGTTTGCCAACAGGGAGCATGTGCTTGAAGCGGTTCGGCATTTTGAACCGCTCCTCTGGAAAAACCGGACCCTGTTTGTCGCTGTGACCCGGACAGTCGCCCAGAAATTCGGGATCCTCTTGACCGGGATGAAGGACGGACGAACCCTCCTGGAGCACATCCTCGACCGCCCTCTGGCGTTGATCGTTCTCGGATCGGGTGACCTGGAGCATTGGCTCGATGCTTTGATGCAGCGGCCGAATGCCCTCTTTCTGAATCTCTTTGATGCGGGTGCGGCAACGCGGCTCTACGGAGCCGGTGATGTTTTTTTGATGCCCTCGGATTTTGAGCCTTGCGGGATCAGCCAGATGATCAGCATGCGCTACGGGTGTCTCCCCCTGGTGCATGATATTGGTGGATTGCACGACACGGTCATTCACGGCGAGACGGGTTTTACCTATGGAGGCGGGAGTCTTCAAGCCCAGCAAAAAACCTTGCTCTCGCTTGTGGATGATGTGGTCTGGCTCAGGGAAAACAGGGCGCAGCGCTGGGCCGGTATGCAGGAGAAGGCCATGCGGGCGCGTTTTGCGTGGACAACACAGGCCGAGCGGTATCTTGAGATCTACTCGTCCATCAGGTCGGGGAATGCCGGAGCCTGAGGCTGTCAGCCGGGAGAGAAATCCAGTCGGCATTACAGAACAACAGGATTTCGGAGGGATGCAGGCCTGCTTTGTAGGCCATGGAACGATGCCCCTCGATCCAATAGCCGAGATGATAATACGTGCGGCCGGTTTCACGCGAATAGAGTGCCTCTCTGAGCATGGAGAGTGTTCCCGGTGAATGTTTTGCCGAATCAGGATGCCAGGAATAGTAGATGGATGAAAGCGAGCGGCGTCCTGCATCCAGCCAGCCGCAGCCGATCAGGATTCCGTTCGGATCAAAGAGTCCATGGATGACCAGTGGCGCCGGGCTGGAAAAGAAGCTGGCATGGAATTCGCCCGGAGTGACAGCGCGATGACCATGTCTGGTCTGGATGAACGCATTGTGGATCTCGAGAGCTTCAAAGAAATGCCGTACGGAAAATTCTTCCGGACTGAAAAAACGTGATTCAAGGTCGGTTGATTTCCGGAGGAGACGGCGCTGGGAGTGGGAGAGCTCGAGATGCATGACGGGGATGCGCAGCGGCATGCAGCGTTGACAGCCCGGACAATCGTTGCGATAATACTGTCTGCCAAAATGACGCCAGCCTTGGTCAAGGAGTTCGTCGCATTCTTCCGGCGAGAGATCTGTCCCTTGGAGAAAAACGGAAGGGGCAGAACCCGTTGGCTGATGCGGAAAATATGGACAGACAGATACGGGCATGCGGATGGACCCGTACCGGTTCTGGAGGGGCTTCTCGACCATGCCTTAGTCAGTGACTGGCAGGGATACGAGACGGGTGGTGACCCCGGGGAGTTGTGAGAGTTCTTCATTGAGCTTGACGTGATCCGAGGCGTTTCCGGTCAGTTCGAGGACGAGCAAGCCGCTGTTGGCGCAGGCTGTGTCTCCGGCATCGTGCAGGCCGAGACGGGTGCGGATGATGCGCCCATTCTCGGTGAGGATCCGTTGGACCTGGCCGGCATGCTCGGTTCGCTGTGAAACTAGAACAAGTAGAATGGTGCGTTCCATACATGGATCTCCTGTTGTCGAATCTGCTATTGAGTATCCGGTCGGAGTGTTCATTCGTCAAGCCCTGTTCTGTGTCGGGATAGTATTTTCCGCACTTTACGAAGTGGCGATTCAGGAGTACTATTTGGGTAACCGGGCGCTTGTATTGGAGGGCTATCATGCAGGAAGATACCCGGGGCAATTTGCGCAGAAGAGCCGAAGAAATCCTTGAGAGCAGGAAGCAGGATCACGATGGCTTTTCGGATGACCGGGATGCGGTCATTCATGAACTCTTGGTCAACCAGATCGAACTGGAAATGCAGAACGACGAGTTGCGCAGGATACAGATCGATCTGGATACGGCACAACAACGGTACAGGCAGTTGTATGAATTCTCTCCGGTTGCACTGGTGCGGCTGACTGACGGGTTGCTTGTCGAAGATTGCAACATCATGACAAGCGAGATGTTGCGATGTGACAAAGCCGGGCTCGAGCGCAAGCCGTTGTCACGCTGGGTTCACGAAGAAGACCAGGATGCCTATTTTTTGCTGATGAGAAAAGTTCTTGCGAGCAAGACCCCGTCCATGCAGGAGGTCAGGTTCCGGATTGGCAGCGATATTCTCTGGTGTGTGATGCGGGTAGGCTTGCTGGAGAGCGGTAATAACAGGAAGCAGTATCTCGAGGTGGCGATTCTCGATGTTACCGATACACACAGGGCCGAGGAGTCCTTGCGGATAACCGAAGAGAACCTCGGCGCAACCTGGTTCGGGTATCTTGGCCGTTGGGATTGGGAGTATGCCAGTGGTCGGGTTGTGTCAAACAGGTTGAAAACAGAGGTGCTTGGGTATGGACCAGGAGAGATAGCACCTCATGTGGACGCTTTCACCAGTCTGATCCATCCCGATGACTTTGACCGGACCATGGCAAATATGCGGGATCATCTGATGGGCAAGACTTCGGTGTATGAGGTCGAATACCGGATCCGCTGCAAGGATGGCGGGTGGAAATGGTTTTACGACAGGGGGCTTGTGGTCGAGCGTGATGCAGTCGGCAAGCCAAGACGGATTGCGGGAATTGTGTTTGACATTGACGAGAAGCGCAGGCAGATGGAAGAGCTTGAGAGGGTTGCTGCAGAACTGCGACGCTCCAATGAGGACAAGGATCGGCTTTTGTCCATCATTGCCCACGATATGCGCAGCCCGGTGACGGCCGCGATTGACCTGGTGGAGATGTTGGTCGGCGGCGATCTGGGAGCCGAAGATGTCCTTGAAACCGAAAGGATCTTGCTTGCATCCCTGAGGAGACAGGCCGCCCTGCTGGAGAGTCTTCTTGAGTGGGCCAAGGTGCAGACCGGACGCATCCGGTACGAAAAAAAGGAACTCGACATTGCGGAGATTATTTCAAAAGTGCGGACGGCGGTATTGCAGGAAGCACAGAGCAAAAATCTCGCGATTACAACCCGGATTGCGGACAATACGGCCGGCTCGGGAGACGCAGGAATGCTGGAAACGGTTTTGCGTAATCTTGTGACAAATGCGGTCAAATTCACTCCTGATGGTGGGCAGATTACGATTGGAGCCCGCAATACACTGGAAGGGCTGGAGCTTGAAGTCCGGGATACCGGCGTCGGGATGAGCGCGGAGGTTCGGGATTCGGTTTTCAGCTTTGCGAACAGGCAGCACACAAGGGGGACGAGAGGCGAGGCCGGGAGCGGGCTTGGCTTGGCGCTCTGCCATGATTTTGTACAGATTGCCGGAGGGCG
>Ga0208040_1001014_pt1 | contig 29830 bp, 24 predicted proteins | sample AD_UKC083_MetaG_FD_184431 | JGI IMG/M metagenome (GOLD analysis project Ga0208040, IMG submission 184431) | Active sludge microbial communities of municipal wastewater-treating anaerobic digesters from USA - AD_UKC083_MetaG (SPAdes) (version 2) | ecosystem: Engineered > Bioreactor > Anaerobic >...
TCATCGACTGATCATACTCTTTTCCCGTCGCGTGCAGCGAGCAGCCCGGATAATATGAAACTTTCAAGAGTAGCCTCCTTAACCTTAAACCTCTTTATCGGGTTTTTGTTTTTTCAAAAATATTTCTGACCGATTTCATGTCTTTCGTCCGCGGAGATAAAAGCGCCAGCTTGCCTTTCATAAACATATCCAGGCCCAGCAGCGCATCGGAGAAAAGATCACCGGACTTGAGTTTGTACTGCACCATCATCATCGGTTCATTAATCCGTCCGCCGAACTTCATGCCGGAGAGGAATGCTTCGTGGAACTTCAAGACATTCGCTTCACGGACGGTGCCGTTTTGTATGGCCATCTGCCGGAGCACATCCATCATGCTGGCGATGTCCACCTGATTGGGACAGCGGGTAATGCAGGTTTCGCACGACAGACACATCCAGATGGTTGAACTGTTCAGCACCTTGTCGCGCTGTCCGTTCTGAATCATTTTGATCACTTTGTTGGGGTTATATTCCATGTGCCTGGTCATGGGACAACCGGCCGTGCATTTGCGGCAGTGATAGCAGCGCTGCAGCGGCACCCCGTTTATCTTCTTGTTTACTTCTTCCAGAAAAGTTTCCATGTAAACTCCATTTACTCAAACTGATTATGGGTTGAAGACAAAGTCTCCTTTGTCGTGATGTTCATCATATTTGCCCAGCGGCGGCATATCGTCCATGCTGGAGCCGGCCCGGTTGCCGAAGAATTCAAAGCAATCCTTGTCGAGTTTCTTGAGGAATTTCCGCAGATCGACACCCATGGGGCAGACGGAAATGCACGAACCGCAATCCACGCAGCGTCCAACCATATGGTACAGTCTCATCAACTGGAAAACCTGCGTATCGGCTGGATCTTCACCAATGCCCACCCATTGCGGCTGGCTCTGCTCCACAAAACAGGTCGGGCAATAACACGAAGGACAGGCCTGACGACAGGCATAACAGCGGATGCATTTCTCCATTTCCTTGGCAAAATAAGCCCAGCGTTCTTCAATCGACTTGCCCTCGAATTCCTTGACGTCGTCATATTCCGCATCGGGATTCATCGCCGGCGCGGGAGCCCCGATCATCACATCGGAAATAATCGGATTGTTGAATCGGCAGGTTTTGCAGTTTTCCGCCAGAACATCCTTCAGAGCAACGGTTTTGTCGCCGTCGGATGTTTTCATTTTAATCTGACCACCGTCAAGCGAACCGTCAAGGATATCCGCGCCGCCGATCGCAACTTTCAATCCTTTGCCGTCCACATAGCCGTCACAGGGAACGCCGATAATATAAACCTCATCTCTTCCGTACTGTCTTTCCTGAAGATGAATAATCAGCGAACGGGTGGTGCAACCGCGCGCAACGACGCCGATCACTTTTTTCTTCCGGTCTTCGGGTTTGACACGCTTTTGCGAATTCTTGTGAGCGGTGATCAAATCATGAACATACTTGGCCAGATTCTGTGTGCAGAGATTGTTCCAAACAAGTTTTTCTGTTTCTTCCGGCTTGGTAATGAAACAAGGCGTCGCTGTCAACGGTAACGTGCCTTTTTCATAACCGACAATGACATCAACCTTTTTTTCCAGAAGCAGCCTGTTTGCTTCTTCCCGCAATTTTGTTTCGATGTTTTCCACAGTTATTGTTTCCCCGTTAATTTTTATTGCAAAAGTTTAATCAATCTTTTTGACTAATTTGTTCGCCGGTCCCAGCGCCTTGATTTTTTCCGTAGCGCCTTTGATGACCTGTGCCCATCTGTCACCCTCGGAGGCGGAAACCCAGGTAAACAGAGTTCTGTCGCCTTCCACACCGATGTAGTTCAGGAAACTTTTTAACGTCGCAAACTTGCGCCGTGCCACCAGATTTCCCGAAATATAGTGGCATTCACCCGGGTGTCAACCCGAGACCAAGACGCCGTCGGCTCCGGTCTGCAGGGCTTTCACAATATAGAACGGATTGATTCGTCCCGTGCAGGGAACGCGAATGATGCGCACATTGGTCGGGTACTGAATTCTGCTGATACCCGCCAGATCGGCGCCCGCGTACGTGCACCAGTTGCAGACGATGGCAACAAATTTCGGTTGCCATTCTTTGGTTGCTACATTTTCAGCCATATATTCTCCTTCCAACGGCTTGACGGTTTTCAGCCGTTTAGCCTTCGTTTAAATTATATATCTGTGCCAATACTTCTTCGTTGTTGAACCCGTTGAGATCCACGGCGTTCATGCGGCAGGACGCCGTGCAGACACCGCAACCTTTGCAGAGCACCGCGTTCACTTCGGCGCAGCCTTCCGCCACGTTCACGCTGATCGCGCTGTAGGGACAGTTGATTTCACACAAACCGCACGCGGAACATCTTTCCTTGTTCACATAAGCGGTTTTGCCTTCCGCTTCGATGTAATCCAGCGTCAGAATCGTGCAGGCGCGCGATACGGCCGCGTTGGCCTGGGTGACGGTTTCATCGCTGAATTTGGGCGAATGGGACATGCCGCACATAAACACGCCGTCGGTCGCGAAATCGACCGGACGAAGTTTGACGTGCGCTTCCATGAAGAAACCGTCCTGATTGGTCGGGACTTTCAACATCTGGCCGATGGCTGCGTTTTCCGGATTCGGCACGACCCCGACGCTCAGCGCAACGATATCAGCCGACAAACTGACCGGTTCATTCAAAATAGGATCGAAAACCCTCACCTCGGCCTTATCGCCGGCGGCCACCACTTCCGGTTTGCGGTTTTCTTCATAAGAGATAAACTTGATGTTCGCTTCGCGCGCTTTCTTGTAATAATCTTCCTTAAACGCGAAGGTGCGGATATCGCGGTAAATGATGGTGATGTCGCGGGAGGGATCGGCCGCTTTCAGTTCCAGAGCGTTCTTGATCGCTTCGGAGCAGCAGTAACGGCTGCAATACGGTCTTTCTTTGTCGCGGCTTCCCACGCAATTAATCATAACAATATTCTTCACGGCAGCAAGTTTGGGATCTTTCCCGTAAATCATGGTTTCCAGTTCCCGCTGTGTTTTCACCGCGGCATTCTGGCCGTAGAGATATTCCTTGGGTTTGTTTTCGTAGGCACCGGTGGCCACAATCACGACGCCGTGTTCGAAGACTTTTTCTCCGTCTTTGGCTTTGACCGTCGTCTTGTAATTGCCGATGAAACCTTCAATCTTCTCGATTTTGGCACCGGTCGTCACCGTGATCAACGGATTCTTATATACTTTATCCAGAAGACCTTTCAAATGAGTCTGCGCGTCAAGGCCTTCCAGTGTTTTATAGAGATGATTGTAATTGCCGCCGAGACGGTCTTCCTTTTCCACGATGAAAGAAGCAAATCCCTGATCGGCCAGCGACAGAGCTGCGGTCATACCGGCCAAACCGCCGCCGATAATCAACGCCTGATGGTTGACGGATAACTGTCCGGGTTTTAACGGTTTGAGATACTGAGCCTTGGCTACCGCCATGCGCAGCAGGTCTTTCGCTTTTTCCGTGGCCGCTTCCGGTTCGTGCATATGCACCCAGGAGTTCTGGTCGCGGATGTTGGCCATCTCGAAGAGATACCGGTTCAGTCCGGCTTTCTCGCAGTTTTCCTGAAACAGTCCTTCATGCGTTCGGGGCGAGCAGGAGGCCACGACCACGCGGGTCAGGTTCTGTTCTTCGATAACCTCTTTCATTTTAACCGCCGTATCCTGCGAGCAGGTGAAAAGATTGTCGGCCGTATAGACGACGGTGGGCAGTGTGGCGGCATAATCACGAACGGCGGGAACATCGACAACACCGCCGATATTAATACCGCAATGGCAGACAAAAACGCCGGTGCGCACACCCTGTCCGCGCATATCCTTTTCTTCCGGATTCTGTACGGGAGTAATCATGGTGCCGCGTTTCGCCGCGAGCAATCCTTCCGCGCAGGCCGCGGCGGCGGAGGCTTCCATAACGGTTTCGGGAATATCCTTGGGACCGCCGAAGGCGCCGCAGACAAAAACGCCGGGGCGCGTGGTCTGAACCGGATTTTCCAGAGACGTCTTGCAAAAACCGTGTTCCTCCAGTTCAACACCGAGGCTGGCAGCCAGCTGTTTAGCTTCCTTGGGAGGCATCAAACCGACGGACAGAACGACCATATCAAATTCTTCTTCGGTGAGGGTTCCGTCCTGATTGACATAGGTAATCAGCAGATTGTTGGTCTGCTGCATTTCTTTAATAACCGAAGGCATCGAACGGATGTAACGGATGCCGTATTCGTCCTTGGCGCGATTGACAAAGCGGTCGAAATCCTTGCCGTGGGCGCGAATGTCCATGTAGAAAATGGTGGGTTCCAGACCCTTGGCGTGCTCCTTGCCGATGATGGCTTCCTTGGTCGCGTACATACAGCAGACCGACGAGCACCAGCTGTTGCCGCAGGAGGTGTCGCGTGAACCGACGCACTGAATGAAGGCGACTTTCTTAGGTTCCTTGCCGTCGGAAATTCTCTGGACGTGACCGAAGAACGGACCGGAGGCAGACAGAATTCTTTCAAACTGAAGCGCCGACACGACATTTTTGTAAATGCCATAACCGTATTCGCCGCGCAGACGCGCGTCAAATATTTCAAAACCGGCAGAAGCGATGACTGCGCCGACCTCGATGGTTTCCTCGGTGACTTTCATGTCGTGGTCAATGGCCTTGGCAATACAGGCGTCCACGCACTGATAACATTCGGAGCAGATACCGCAGGACAAACAGCGCAGAGCTTCCGCTTTGGCCTGCGCCTCGGAGAAACCAAGACCGACTTCCTTGAAATTGGTTTTGCGATCTTCCGGTTTCATGAGCGGATATTTCTCGCGCGGAACTTTGGAGAAATTGGAAAGATCCGCCTTGTCCGCCAGATCTTTGGTCCAGTCTTTTTCACGGCCGGCCTTCATATCCTCGCCACGCAGGTAACGGTCGATGGATTTGGCCGCTTCCTTACCGGAATAAACGGCTTTAACAACCGTCTGGGGACCGGTGGAAACGTCACCACCGGTGAAAATACCGGGAACGTTGGTTGCGTAAGTGATTTTATCGAAATCGACATTATTCCATTTATTGATGGAGACACCGCTTTCTTTGGTGATGAACGACAAGTCGGCTTCCTGGCCGATGGCGGGAACGATGGCGTCGCATTCGATGATAAATTCGGAACCCTTGATTTCCACGGGACGACGGCGTCCGCTCGCGTCCGGCTCACCCAGTTCCATGCGGGTACATTCGATGCCGGTCACTTTTCCATCCTTGCCCACAACGCGTTTCGGAGCAACGAGGAATTTCATTTCCACACCTTCTTCTATCGCCTCTTCGATTTCCTCGGGAGACGCGGGCATTTCCGCACGGGTACGACGATAAAGAATGAAGACTTCCTTCGAGCCGGTTCTGACGGCTACGCGGACAGCATCCATTGCGACGTTACCGCCGCCGATGACGGCGACCTTGTCGCCCAGGTTGACTTTTTCGCCCAGGTTAACTTTCATCAGGTAATCAACGCCGTGAACCACGCCTTGCATATCTTCGCCTGGGATGTTGAGCTTGCTGCTCTTCATGGTACCGCAGCCGATGAAAATGGCGCTGTAATCGGATTTCAATTGATCAAAGGAAATATCCTTGCCGATTCTCTTATTGAGGTGAATCTTCACGCCCAGATCTTCGATGACCTTGATTTCCGCCTTCAGAACATTCTTGGGCAGACGGTATTCAGGAATACCGACGGCCAGCCAGCCGCCCGCGACGGGCAGGGCTTCAAAAACGTCTACATCATAGCCTTCAATGGCCAGATAATACGCGCAGGTCAGGCCCGAAGGACCGGCGCCGACCACGGCAACCTTTTTGCCTTTGCTTTCTTTCTTTTCCGGAATATAGCGGGTGTCGCTGTTGAGATCCAGATCAGCAACGAATTGTTTGAGGTGCATGATATCAATCGGATCATCCACTTTGCCGCGCATACAGGCCGTTTCGCAGGGATGGTTGCAGACGCGTCCGCAAACGATGGGGAAAGGATTATCCTGCTTGATGAGCTTGAGCGCTTCCTTGAATTTACCTTCGGCAATCAGCGCCACATATCCCTGAACGCTGATGTGCGTGGGGCAATAGGCCTTACAGGGAGACGTTCCCAGTTTGTCAATCGCGAAACCGCTGGGAATAGCCTGCGGGAAATGACGATAGATGGCTTTCCTTTCGCTCAAGTTGCCGTTGAATCCGGCGGGAACTGATACGGGACAGACTTTGGCGCAGTCGCCGCAACCGGTGCATTTATCCAGATTGACATACCGGGGAGCGGACGTCATTTTCACCTTGAATTTTCCGGGTTCACCTTCGACCGAATCAACCGTCCGCCGGGTCTTGATTTCAACATTGGGATGGCGGCCGACTTCGACCAGTTTGGGAGACAATATACAGGCGGAACAGTCATTGGTGGGGAAGGTTTTGTCCAATTGAGCCATGACGCCGCCGATGCTGATTCCGTTTTCGACGAGATAGACTTTCATTCCGGAATTGGCCAAATCGAGAGACGCCTGAATACCGGCGATTCCCGAACCAACTACCATTACAGCACCAACTTTTTCGTTATCTTTTAGCACCTGATTACACCTCTTCTTCTATATTAAAGAACCTAAAAAAAAATTTTTAATGCCGCGCCGCTAGGCGTTTTTTGGCTAACACAATTTGGTTACACTGTCAAGAGCGCAAGCTTAATTTATTTGATTTTTTTTTATAACTTCTTGATATAACTAGGCTAAAAAAATGACCAACGTTCACTGACCGGCATTCAAAAAATAAACAATATTTACCGGTCATCCGTTTTCAGAAAGAGCCCTTAAGTGATTTTCCAGAAAGTCAAGGATATCCGATTTACCTCTTTGTGTCTTGGCCGAGAACAAAATTGGTTTTTTTTCAGACGATATCTGTAGAATTTTTTCGATCGCCCGCTTGCGGGCAATCGCCTGATTGTTGGATAATTTGTCGCTCTTGGTCAGAATATATAAATAAGGTATGCGGTAATGCATGAGCCAGTCACGCAATGACACGTCGTCATCACTGGGATCGCGCCGGATATCCAGAATAAAAATGACCAGACAAAGAGATTGCCTTTCCCTTAGATAAGCTTCCATCATATCGCCCCAGTCTTTTTTTACCGACTGAGGAACCTTGGCAAAACCGTAGCCGGGCAAGTCAACAAAAGAAATCTTTTCGTTGATCGTAAAAAAGTTGATCAACTGCGTTCTTCCAGGCGTGTTGCTGGTCTTCGCCAGGTTCTTGCGCCCGACAAGTGTGTTAATCAACGATGACTTGCCGACGTTGGAGCGCCCGACAAACGCTATTTCCGGCATCGTCGCCGGCGGATACTGCGGCGGCCAGACGGCGCTTTTTATAAATTGAGCACTGGTAATCTTCATATTTTTTTAACTTCAACGCCTTCTGCTAATTGATGCGTCCTTTCCTCCATTGGCCTGACGATTCTTTTCTATCAAGAATGAAAAAGGAAAGGTCGATAGCGTTAAGGCGGAGTATATAATGATTCCCTTTAAATAGCATCCATTTTTCCCCTGTCGTTCCATAATCGGTTGATAATATTTCTTAAAAAAATAGGATGTGTAATACAATGACCAGAAAAGCCTGGGAAGGCTCCCGACACGTTGCCCCCCGCTTTGAGCTTCCGACGGGTGCAGGTGCACGCTGTGAGTATCATTGGTCATAATGATTTTCCCGCCGTTGATGTGTATTTTGGCCTGAATGTCGTTTTCCTCGCGAAATCCGTTGCCCCGGCTGTAAAAAGTATCGACCTCAAAGGATAATAAAAGCTTTCTTCTCGCCAAAAAATTAGCATGTGTGAAAGGAAGCTCAACGTCGCCTTTCAATTTCGCATCGTTATTAATATAGAAGAGCCGGAAATCAAACGGAGGGACGTTTCTTCCTTCCCGTTGAAAACGGGCAACAGCAGATGGTATGCTCTCTCCCCGATTCCTGTAAAAATGCCTTCCCGAAACAATATCCGCCCGCGTCTTTTCCAATTTTTCCAGACAAACTTCCGTATAGTTTTCCTCCAGAAAATCATCATCGTCACAGAATAGCACAAATTCTCCGCCGGCGGCCTGAAGCCCGCGCCGTCTGGAATAAGGGGCTCCCCGCCGCTTCTCATTTCTCAGATAAATGGTTTTTATCCGCGGATACTTTCTCTTGTATTGATCAAGAACAGCGGCCGTACGATCCGATCCTCCATCATCAACGACCACTAATTCCCTGACAAATTTTTGCTGATAAAATGAATCAAGAACGAGAGAGAGGGCATACGCCCGGTTGAAAGTTGGCGTTATAATACTGACGGTCCAAGGCGACAAGTCCGCGCTGGATCGTTCTTCACACGGCATCCCCGGCATTACCGCCGGAGGATGCGGCAGCGACCGCAACGCGTTCTTCATACATTCCTCACCGGTAATTTTTATCATAGTAATATTGATAAGACGAGTTTCTTCTTTTACTTTTTATTGGAAACTTATCAAAAGATACTTGTGGATTCAATCTCCATGTATTTATTTTTTACAATCTTTAATCTTTGGCGATAAGAAAGCCCTATGCCGGTTCCGGCTCAAAACCGGTTTTTAAAAACAGCAAATAGAATGCATGCCTCGCTTTTCCATCAGCCATTTCTTGACATTCACGAAATTATTTCTTATAATTCAAAAACTTCACCAAGTTCCATCAAATTTAAACAGCATTATTTAGGGGATCCTTATGAGCAAAAAACATGGTCTGACTCAAGTGTTATTGTATTGTCTTGCGCTGATTTTCGCGGTGGTCACGGGCTGTGGCGACGGTGCCGATGATTTCAAAATACCCAAATATCATGATACCGATGAAGACAAATGCAGTATTTCAGGCAGATTAACGTATAACGGAGCGGCTCTTCCCGGCATCTCGGTGCAGTTGTCCGGCTACAGCTCCGCTTTTGCAACGACCGATGAAAACGGAGAATACGCATTTGACGATCTTGACGGCGACCAGGCCTACGTCGTCAGTCCCAGCAGCGCCATTTTTCTTTTCACACCGGAAAGCACGGGTGTCGAGCCCGGCGGATCGAGTGTGACCGGTGTTGATTTTGAGGCTAGGGATTGCTGCGGTGACGATGATTCTGAGGAGGACACTCCTGAAGACACCCCTGAAACGTAGACGGTGAAACAGGAATCCATCAGACACCGCCCGCTATCGTTTGGACGCCCCTTCATTCCCGCTCGAAGGTGATGCCGTATTTTTCCAGTTTGCGTTCCAGTGTGGGCCGGGAAACACCCAGGATGTCGCAGATTTCTCCTTTGTTTTTGTCTGTCTCTTTGATGACTTTTCTGATGTAACGTTCTTCCACTTCATCGAGCGTTAAAAATCTCCCCGGGACCGACGGATTAAACAAATCAGAGGTTGTATCCTCCGGCGATTCCGTCGTTTCATCCTTCCCCAGTTCGGGAAAATCGTTGACTCCCAGAACCTGCCCCTTGGCGACAACGCAGGCACGCACCAGAAGATTTTCCAGTTCCCGGACATTGCCCGGCCAGTGATAATTCATGAATACGTCCATCATCTCGTCGGAGATACCGATGATTTTCTTGTGCAGATCCAGATTAATTTTCGCCAGCAGGTAATCTATCAACGAAGGAATATCCTGACGGCGCGAGCGCAGCGGCGGCAGCGTGATGGAAACAATGTTGAGGCGGTAATATAAATCGTCGCGGAATTTTCCTTCTTTGACCAGGGTCTTTAAGTCCTTGTTGGTCGCCGCCATAATCCGGGCATTCACTTTGACTTTTTCTTTTCCGCCGACCCTGTCGAATTCCATCTCCTGCAAGACGCGCAAAAGTTTCGCCTGGAGATTGACGGACATCTCGCTGATTTCATCCAGGAAGACCGAACCGAAACGCGCCAGTTCAAACTTACCCAGTTTGCGGGCCACGGCGCCGGTAAAGGAACCTTTCTCGTGGCCGAACAATTCCGATTCCAGGAGGGTTTCGACAATGGCGGAACAGTTAACGGCAATGAAAGGCTCATCGGGCGATGTATTGTTATGAATGACTTTGGCGATTAATTCCTTGCCGGTGCCGCTTTCCCCCTGAATCAGCACGGTGGTGCGGCTCTGGGAAACAGTCCCGATGGTTTTGAAAATTTCCCGCATTTCGTTGCCGGTGCCGATGATATCCCCCACCCTGAAACTCCGGGAAGGTTCCATCAAAAGGCCGTCGATCTTTTTTTCCATTTCGAGAGATTTCAGGGCCTTCTTGATCGCCAGATCGAGTTCATCAACATTGATCGGCTTATGGATATAATCGAATGCGCCGCATTTCATCGCGTTAATGGTTGTCTCCATATCGTGAAACGCGGTGATCATGATGACCTTGACATTTTCATTCTCTTCCTTGAGATCTTCCAGCACGGTGAAACCGTCTATGTCCGGAAGACGGATGTCCAGAATGACGACATCGGAGGGTTCCTGCACATATTGATTCAGACCGTCCGTGCCGGTCAGCGCAGTGCGCACGCTGTAACCTTCTTCCGTAAGATACAAATCCAGTGTTTCCGCAATGGAAGCGTCGTCATCAATCACAAGAATGCTCGGCATAAGACCTTACCTTATTTATTGTTTATCAGGGATGAATGTGCGCCTTCGGTTGAAACAGGCAAAACAATCAGCACCTTCGTTCCTTCGTTCTTTTTACTGGAAACACTAATCGTTCCCTGATGAATATCAATAATTTTCTTTACCAGAGAAAGCCCCAAACCGGTACCATAATTTTTGCGGGTAAAAAACGGATTGAAAATATGCGGCATATCGGCGTCGTCAATGCCGCTTCCGTTATCTCTGATCTCCACGGCGACCGACTGGCGAGTTTCATCGGCAAAGGTCAATGCAATATCAATCCTGCCGTTTTCGGGCACCGCTTCCACGGCGTTGCGGATCACGTTTAAAAAAGCATCCGCCATCATCGCCGCGTCCACCGTCACCGGAGAAACATCGTTCAAGCGCGTCCGGATCTCAATCTTTTTATCGGTAATGCCTTTCTCCGACATTGCGATGGCCTGTTCCAGAACTCTGGATACCTCCACCGTCGTTTTCTTCGGTTCCACCGGTTTGGCAAAAGCCAGAATATCGTTCACCAGCGTTTCGAGATGATCCACTTCTTTTTCAGCAATTTTGAACCTTTTCAGGTCATTCCCCTCGGGATGCATGCGTTTGCCCAGAATCTGGAGACTCATTTTTATCGAAGACAGAGGATTGCGTATTTCGTGAGCAATGCCGGCAGAAAGCTGACCCAAAGCCGCCAGCTTCTGACTGTCGTAGAGTTTCTTTTCGAGGTCTTTAAACTCGGTGATATCGCGTTGCACAATGATATAATGGTTGGTGCCGATGACGGGTGACGTTGTAATCAAAAGGTTATATTTCCGGCCGCTTTCGCTGATCGCCTCAATTTCGTAAGGTTTATAAATTCCTTTCTTTGCCTCCTCCCATTTGGACAACACCAGATCCTCGTATCCGGGAGCCACGAACTCGACAAAATGTTTGTTTTTGAATTCGCGAAAAGAGTCGCCTTTTTTTCTCAGACTGCGGCTCATAAAATTAATAATTCCCTTTTCATCAATTTCATAAATTTTATCCGGCAGACTGTTGACGATGGTTTGCAGATAATGATACAAATCCTGAATCTGCCGCTGCAGTTCGATATTTTCGATCAATTCGTTTTGCAGGGTTTCGGCATATTCGCTCAGACTTTTTGTCATTTCCCGTTCTCGAGAGACATCCTGCAGCGTTTCGATTGCCGCAATGATTTTTCCCTCTTCATCGTAAATGGGCGCCGCCAGAAAATACAGATAACGGCTTTGTCCGCCGAGATTGGCATAATAGTCCGTTGCTTCGTGGGCGCCGACAACCTTATCGGACTTTTTGACGTTTTTCGTTCCGTAATGCCTGCCCAGTCCTTCCATGTCGTTATCCACGATCAAATCCGCAATCATGGGACGCGTCACGGAATAAAACGGCTTATAGTGATTACTGGTCCCCAGCATCTCTGCCGCGGAATGTCCGGTCAGTTCGGTACAGGCACGATTCCATAATATGACTTTATGTTCGTTATCGATGACAAAGCTGGGAATGGGCGAACCTTCGATAACCCCTTCGATTGTTTTCTTTTCCCGGAGCAGTTTTTCCTGCCAGTCCTTACGCTCTTTGAGTCTTTTTTTCTCTTCCTTGGTGCGTAATCTTTTTCCCTCCTTATAGGCAAAAGACATGCTGGCAATGATGACAACAATAATGAGCAGCAGGGAGCTGAAAAGCGTGTAGAAAAAAGTTTTTCGCAGAGGAGAAATAATCAGGTTGTAAGGAACAACCGCAAGCACCGTCCATTTTTTATCTCCGGTCTTTAATGGGTAATACGCGATGATGCTGCGTTGTTTTTTATGATTTCGATAGACGACCGCTTGAAAGTAACCGCCGTCATCTGAAGAAACATCGATCTTCTTTTTATCGATATCCGTCAAAAGATCGCTGATATTTTCTCCGGTGAAGGCCGCATCACTATTAATCATGATGTGCTGCTTTTCATCCGTTAAAAATATCTCCCCTGCTTCGTGATTAAAGGTCTGCTTATTATACTTGTCCACAACAGCGGAGAGAGAAAACGAAACCAGCCAGGCGCCGCCAAATTCACCTTTTCGATCACGAACCGGATAGCCGACAATCAGATATCGGTTCGCTTTTTGTTTCACGCCCGCTGATTCCGGCAAAGCCAGGGCCAGATATTGTTTTTGTTGTTTTTGTATAACGGTAAAATGATCGAGAAAATCAATTGCCGACGAGGCATCCTTCGGATAAGCGCTTTTTATATGGCCCTCAGCGTCAAAAAACACAATTTTATCAAGCGTTTTTTCCCAGTCGGCGGACAATATCCTGTAATAATTATCAATGTTTTCCGCCGGTATTCTGGCCTCAGGCACCAGATGAGAAAACAGAGCCAGGTTTTCGCCCACCTTAGAAAAAATGTCCGACATTCTTGTTGCCGTGTTTTGAACATTGGCCAGCTGCTGACGGCTGAATATTTCGACAATATTTTTTTCGTGGGAATTGTTGACCGTCAAAGCCAGCAGCAGAAATAAAATAATGACTGTAATACTGGCAAACAATATGCGCGATTTTGCAGCTTTGTAGAGAAGGATTTTTGTTTTACTGAATAAAGTCACCTAATCTTTTTGATCCTCTTTGTTTTCTTTGTGGGAAAGTTTTATCCCGATCAGGACATAAACCAGAATTGCAGCCGTCAATGAAATAAGAAGCTTTGCCAAACCGCTCTCAATCCTTAAACCATAGGAACAAATAAGCCAAACGACCGGATAAGTTATCGCTGTAAGAAGCTCCTGCATAATAATCCTTTTAATAGAAGTCTATTATTTTATTGTAAGGATACTAACGACCTTAGATGAAAATTTCAATAAAAATATAATGAGACCCAATCTTCGGAAACGAAGTGCGCCGAAGATTGTGGTCGAATTATCCCCGAAGCAAAGCGAAGCGGGATCGGTGAGGCTTGCTGATCATGAGCTAAGTTGAAGGCAAACGAAGTGACGTACCCTGAAGGGCATCTACGATGAAGAGGAATTTACACGCGCAAATTGCTTCGTTGCCCGGACATCTGCCTTTAATGTTTTTTTATAAACACGTTGAACAAAATATTAAACGCTGTCGTCATTGGAATGATTTCCGAATCGTCTAAAATAATCTCAGTTTCTTTTTTCATCGTCTTTTATATTTTTTATCTGATCATTAAGTGAAACAATCTCAATGCATTAGAAGTATATTTTTTCATCGGATGAATCATTCATGCCTGAAAATACTTTTCATGCCGAAGATATGGCATAAGTAATGCAGTAAATCCGCGCAGAACTAAGGTTAAATTATTTCTCTTTCCAACGATTGCGGATTTATGTTATGGAAAAAAGAAGTAATAATAAACACTTTATTATGAAAGGAGATAAACAATGTCACACAAATTGGGTAAAGTAATTTTAACAGCATTTACATGCATGGTAGTTCTGCTGGTCGCGAGTCCGTTCGTATTTGCCGCAGAAGCTATTCCAGCTGGTGAATCGTACATCAAAGTTTATTTTGCTGTTGGCGCGATGATCGGAGCCGGCCTGGCAATGGGACTGGGCGCGATCGGCGCGGGCGCAGGTATTGGTAACGCTGCAAACGGCGCATGTCAGGCAGTGGGAAGAAACCCCGGTGTCCAAGGCAAGATCATGATGGTTATGCTCGTTGGTATGGCCATGGCAGAATCCATCGCCATTTACGCTTTGGTTATTTCTCTGATTCTTCTCTATGCTAACCCTTACATGCGTTATTTTTTGGGTTAATATAAAATAAATTAACTTCAAAATAACAAAGGTTAGGGGGAAATAGTAATGTCAGAAACTAGAAAAGATAAGCGGTTTTTTAATATAGGAGGCGTATTCTTCCTGCTGATAGTAATCCCCTTATCACTAATGGCGTTTTTAATCGCTAACGGCATGTTTAAATTGGGGGTCACCGTAAAAGAGAAAACTGTTAATGTTCTCGATCAGAAATCCCAGGAAGATATAAAGGCAAGGGCCGTCAATACGGCCAATGAGGTTGCTAAATTCCTAGCGGAAAGCAAGAAAGATCTGCAAGTCGCAACGATTCTTCCCTCAACGGAAGCTGTGTACAAACAATTTGTTTCTGAAAACAAAAAACCTGTATGGGTCAAACGCGACGGCAAAGTTCAGCAGATATTGATCCCGCTTTACAGCGAGATGGCTCTGATTGACAAAAACGGCAACGAAAAGATTAAAATCGTTGACGGTCAGGCGTTGCCGGCAAACAAACTGGTGAATGTCAGCAATCCGGCAAACACGACATATAAGACGGAAGATTATTTTGCCAAGGCAAAGAATCTGAACAAGGGTGATGTATATGTTTCTCCGGTCACGGGCTTCTATGTCGACAAGGCGGCCTATGATAAGGGACAGCGATTTGCCGGATATGTGCGTTTCACCACACCGGTTTTCGGCAAGGATGGATTTGCAGGTTTAATCACGCTGGCGCTGGATTATCGCCATCTGGCCGAGTTTACGGACCAGCTTGTTCCGACACAGGCGGAAAAGGTATTTGAAACTGACGCCTCGACCGGTAACTATGCTTACATGGTAGATTATCGCGGTTATGTCGTTTCTCATCCCGCCGATTACCATATTGTCGGGCTTAACCAAAACGGAACAACGGTTCCCACCCTTTCGGCGGACAATGCCAAAGAGCTCGCCAAGAAAGGTGCGGAAGCGTTGAACATGTTCCAGCTTGGTTTCCTGGATCACAATATTTTCAACATCTCCAAGGAAGCAACAGCAGGCAAAACGGGAATTTTGATGTACAAATACGGCGGACTGACGAAGTTTGTCGCCTATGCGCCCATCAAATTTTCCGCATCCAATCTGCCCGAACCGGCCGGTTTCGGATGGATCGGATTGGGGTTGGATGTTGAGAAGTACAATCATGAGGCTATGAAAGTAGCCAAGGAAATTGAAAAAGAAGCTAAGGCATGGACGGCAACGGTCATCTTTATTCTGATCGCCTCCATGATTATCCTGTTCTTCATTATGCTGCTTCTGGTTCGCGGAATCAGCCGTTCGTTACAGGCGGAAGTTCCCAAAGGATCGGAAGGTGATGCTTTCGACGATGATGAAGATGATAAATAATTAAAGCTGATTAAACACATGAAACAAAAAGGCCGGATTTCGATTCGGCCTTTTTTATTGACGCACCGTCATAAAAAAACATATGAACTTTAACGGACATAATATATAATGATAACAAAGGCGATCGGATTCCGACGATAGAGGCTTGTTTCCATGAATTTATTCCAACATTAAAAAGGATGTTAACATGAGCAATTTCCCTTTTGTCCATTTACTGGTTCTGCTGATCGGCGGTATTATTCTTGTCGTTCTGAAAAAAAAATATCAGAAAATCAGGACGAGCGAACTCATCATCATATTCATTCTTATTTTCATATTAGTCGCTATCTTTACAGACACTGGAATAGACCTCGCCAAAAGTCTTATAGATCTTATTCAAGTGGACTAAGGGACGTCCGTGTACCCGGCCAGATTTACCGAACCCGTTTTAAATTCCATATTCTGATATAGATTGATTGCAATGAGAGGATATCTGATAGGCAAAAAACCGAAGACAGAGCGGGAACCGATCCATAAACTCAGCGGAATATTGATGTTATCGGCTTGGGGATTCGCCATGGTCCTGTCTTCATTCTTGTTTCTCTATGTGGGTTATATCGTCGATGAAATCCTGGGCACAACACCGAACTTCATGCTTTGTTCTTTTCTGCTGGCCGTCGGTTTATGCATCTGGACGCTTTACAAGGATGCCGTCAAAAAGGGAAAGGACTTGTAACCGTAAAATTCTCCGTTTTTTTCTTGATAAAAAGGCTTGAAGAAGATCGTAAGCCGAGTTCTGTTCCGCGTTTCGGTTACCCTGGACGCGACGATGATCATTCATCTGGGACGACAGTTGCCCGCCGCCTCAAGCGACACGACCCGAGAACATCGGGCGGGCCGCCCTATGCGTTCTCCTATTTGGTCTTGCTCCGGATGGGGTTTACCATGCCTTTTCCGTCACCGGAAAAGCGGTGAGCTCTTACCTCGCCTTTTCACCCTTACCCCGCATGCGCGAGGCGGTATCTTTTCTGTGGCACTTTCCCTGGGGTCGCCCCCGGTCGCCGTTAGCGACCATCCTGCCCTGCGGAGCTCGGACTTTCCTCCCGCGGATCAACATCCGCGAGCGATCATCTGATCTTCTCCTGCCTTTTCGTTATATTATACCCGATTGCCATTTCTTTCAATAGTCTCATTCGGATCAAATCGTCCATACCCCTTTTCACGTGAAGGGATATCTGCCTGTAATCTGCGCAAACATGCTCCCGCTTTTTTCTTTTAACATTGTAAAACACGGCTGATGCGGCAGACCGATGTGCAGAATACTCCCCATAGCCGATCCCAAACCGAGAGACTCTAGGTCGTTGATATGCGTTAAATTGGTTGAAACGATGTCGGTATCCGTATTATGAGGCAAATATTGTTTCATGGCGTCGGGGCGGAACTCGATTCCAAATTCCGACAGGTATGATATTTTTTTTACAAAATTTTCATTTCTCATCTTCATGATGGATTCTTTAAAGCGATACGCAATATCACACACCGGCAGGCGATCTATTTCATCTTTCTCAAATTCGGTGAAGCTCACAAACAACGCATTGCCGATATAGCATGGATCAATATCAGGATGTATCTCTCTGAGATTCACCGGACTTCTTAATCGAATCCTGTCCGCATCGGGCAACAGATCATGATGATACTTTTTCAACAAGAGCGATGTCATAATTTGATTATGAGAAATCTCGTAGGTCTTGCCTGCTGATTTTGCCTGATGCTTGATCGCGTTGAGCTGTTCCTCGGAAAAATATTCTCTGGTTGAATAGATTTTCATATCCGCCTGCCGGACTCTATTTTGAATTCTCTGATTCAATTCATGCAGGGGGGGAATCAACGATTTTTCTATTTGTTCAACACGGAGCGGCTTGCCCGTAAACAGTCTCTGATTTGACGGCAGAGGAAAATTTTTGCCGGCCATGATTAGCCCCAGTGAAAACAAAAAAAGAATCAATGATACCCCGTCACCTATGGCGTGTGAAAAGCTAAAACCGCCGAAATACCCATCTTGAACCGGAATGACCGTTAAGGCAAAAAGAGGCTCCCCCGGCAATGTTCTGACATGGATCATCCTTTCCTGAATTTCATGGATGCGAACACGGCTGGAAGCCGCGCTAAAGGACGGCAGAATATTAAGGGTTGCGCCGTCCGTACAGTATTGCAATGCGAACGTATCCCGATCAATCATAATGAGACGACTGGAAAAAAGATTGTAATGTTGAAGCGCTTTCGCAAAGCTTTTCTGAATTTCCGAGGGAGAAATTTCTTTCTTGTAAAATAACAAAATTTCTATCGGGTTTCCACCCGGTCTGATTTCATTGTCCAGTCGTGATAAAGGCAGAATACTCTTTCCGAAATTTTCTTTCAGAAAACATTTTTTCGATTGATTATCCGCTTCATCCGTTTGCATCATGATATTTCCTGCTGCATCATTTTTTCGTTGCATGGGGAGAAATACGACGGGGTTGTTCCGGAAAATACTGGCAACGACTTATCATATCACCATCATCCGGATCAAAAATACCGGGGCAACGTTGACACACATCTTGATCGGCATATTGTTTTTAACGAACCGGCAAAACAGATGGCAAGCAATAATGCGCTTTTCTATGAATTCCGTTTCTTCATGAAACGCGCCGGATTGCCATACCATATTTCATTGGCCGGAACATCGTGACGCACCTGGGAACAGGCGCCTATTTCGACATTTTCGCCGATGTTCACTCCCGGCATGATACAGACATTCGTGCCGAACCGGGAACCTTTTCTGATAACGCCCACCTTCTTTTCCTCTTCCCGGGCAAGGTCGGGGGTGTCCGTTACGACAAAGCTGTATTTCATGACCACGTCATCTTCGACAATCGCATGGGCGGAAAGCGTGCCTCGGCTGCCCATCAAAACGTTATTGCCGATGTTGCATGCGTCGCGAATTTCACAAAAAGAGATCAACTGACAGCGGACGCCGATAATGGCGTTTTCTCCGATTTTGGTAAAATTACCTATGCTGGTATTGTCGCCGATCCTGCTGCCGGACATCAGCATAACGTATTCCTTGATTTCCACGTGATTCCCTAGCCTGACACCTGATTTCAGCAAAACATAATCGCCGATCGACACATCATCTCCGACAATCACATTCTTTTCAATTTTCACAAACGATCCGCATTGAAAATTTTTGCCGTGCGTGAAATCATCCGCGATATTACAAAATTTTCCCCATTCCATTTTCATATCTCCGAGAAAAGTATTTCAAAGAGAAACCGATCCTTTCTGTAAGGCATCCAGCACGTTCCGGTAAAAGAATAATTCCTGCACGTCTTCACGCAATACTTTTTTCCAACGGCCTATCGCCACATGAAAATCCGCCAACGGATAATCCGTCCCGAAAATGCACTTTTTTTTCAGATAGGTATTGGCGGCATAAAGAAATTCAGGCGCCATATATGCCGGATTCAGCGCGCTGAATTCCAGATACACATTGGGATGCCGCTGAGCAACGGCCAGGATGGACGGGCCGAAACCATTGCCGCCATGGGAAACAATAATTTTCAATTCGGGGAAATCAACGGCAATCTCATCAATGTATTGAGGCTGCCCGTGCCACATGTATGCCCCCCGCCAGAAATGAATGGAGCCGTGAACAATCACCGTTTTTTGGGCTAATTCACAGATACCGTAAAGGGGATAGTGCAGGCGGTCATTCAGCGGACAGTTCAGATTGAAAGGTGATATGAATATTGCGGCTGCGCCCGCATCGCAATATTTTTGTATATCCTGCAGCGCGTGGCGGATTCCCTCCCCCCCACTGATTCCGGCAACCGGAATGATTTCTTTAAACCGGCGCGCCAGATCCAGAAGATGATCATTATCCTCCGCCGTAAGACCGTAAGCCATCATCTGTTCAATGCCATGGCCTGTGGCAACACCGATCAGCTCTTCAACCGGCATCGGACTGAGCCGCGACGTCATTTTGTACAAATGAACGTAGTCACTGTAATATTTGGTGTGGTCGTCGTTGAAAATTTTAAGAAGCTGTTCCGTGCGTAACCGCACTCTGGAATCAATGATTTTCATGGCGTATTCCTTCCCCGATTAATTCGAAAAGATCCACTATGTCCATGTTTTGATATTTCTCATCCCCCCGTCTCGCATCTTCCAGCATGGACAGACAATAGGGGCAACTGGTTACAACGGTTTGGGCGCCGGTTTCCATGGCTTCATCCATACGAATTTCGGCCAAGCGCTCTCCTTTTCCAGCATCCCGCCAGATGCCGCCTCCGCCCCCGCCGCAACACAAACTTTTTTTACCGTGATGTTTCATTTCCAATATTTTTATTCCGGGAATACCTCTGAGAATTTCCCGCGGCTGATGAACAACGTCCAGATGCTTGCTGAAAAAGCATGGATCATGAAAAGTAACTTTCTTCTCAATTTTAGCGGTAAAATGAAAGGCGCCTCTGGTGAATAACCTGTATATCAGATCGATGAGCAGTTCAACCCGCACATTTTTCGTTGCTTCCGGGTTACGGAAATTTTTAAACGCACTAAAACAATGAGGAGACAACACATACATCGTCTCGACATTGTTTTTTAAAATATTCTTTCGATTCAGCTCTTCAACTTTTTCCGCCGTAGAAAAATCACCGATCCTGCGCACGGTGTCTCCGCAACAGACTTCTTCATCGGCCAGTATTTTAAAAGGAATCCCGACCGCTCGAAGAATGCGCATGGCCGCCTCGGCCGTTTGGCGCGCCCGACGATCGTATCCGGCCAGGCAGCCCAGAAAAACACAAACAGCCTTCTCATCATATCCGTCGGCTTGAGGCAGACCGGCAGCGCAAAGCCATTTTTTTCTGTCCACGGCGTCTTCCTTCCACGGATTGCCGCATGACGCTATCGAAGAAATCGAATGCTTGATGGAAGCCGGAATATGACCGGCGCCCTTTTCAACAACCAGATGGCGCAACTGCGCCATTACGTCCAGCAGAGGAATGTCGAAAGGACAGACGATCTGACAATTACCGCAATGTGTACACAACCAGAGTTCATCGCTGTTAAGGTCCAGCAATCCCAAACGTGTTTTTTCAATAAATGTCCTCGGCGTAAATGCGTTTTCCGTTTTCAGCAAAGCATTCGGACAGGAGTTGGAACAAATTCCGCATTGCAGACAACGGTCAAGAACATAATATTCCATGCTCAATTGTCGCAGCACTTTTTCAGTCTGATGCGTTAATTCATCTGCGACAAGCGACTGATCCTTATAAAGGAGAACGGGATCTCCTTTGAGCCTGAAACCGTAGTCAATATTTTTCGTTTCTCTGTAATCCATGTGATGTCTATGACTTATACCTGCTGAAATAGGCGGCCACCCGGCTGCTCACCGAATTCCCTTCGAGCAGGCAATCTTTAATCGGTTTCAATCCCGTCAGGCTGCCGGCGATGAAAATCCCTTCTTTCACCGTATCATGAGGGGAAAAAAATTTGTCTTTTCTGGTGAAAAAGCCGTCTTCGCTGCGCTCAATGCCCAGCATTCCGGCAAGGTCCGCAGCATCGGCGCACGGCATCATGCCCACCGATAACGACACAATGTCGTAAATACCCTGCACGGGTTTGCCCAGCAGAGTATTTTCAGCCCTCACCTGAATATCCCCATTGGACATGGCACTGCACTCCGATACGCGACCACGAACATATTTGACACCCAGTTCCTGCGCATACTGATACATTTCTTCAAAGCCGCGGTCATAGGTTCTGATGTCCATGTAAAAACAGGTGACACTGGCGTCGGGGTTCTTTTCGATGATTTCGATAGCCTGTTTTGTGCTGTAGGAGCAGCAAATCCTCGAACAATAGGGATTGCCCAGCCGCCGGCTGCGCGATCCGACACAGAAGATCAGGGCGATCTTGTTGGCCGGTTTACCGTCCGACGGCCTCAATAAGAGACTTCCCTGAAGATCCTGAGCCTCCAGCAATGCTTCCAGTTCCAGCGAATTGACGACATTGGGATAGACACCGTATCCATACTCGTCCTGACAGCGCGCATCGAAAACGTCAAAACCGCAGGCCAGTATGATCGCTTTGACTTTATATTGAGTGTCATTTGAATCCGTCACAACATACCATCCGTTGACTCTTTCCGCCGACGTAACGGATGTGGAGACGACAGCCCGGACACGTGATGACTTTTGAATTTTTGCAATCAGGTCCCGAACGATCGTTTTTCCGCTGCGAAAATCCGGAAAGACTCTGGAATATTTCTTCACTTTTCCACCCAATTCCGGTTCTTTTTCAACAATGATCGAATCAATGCCCAATTCATCCAGAGAAACGGCCGCAACCAGTCCGGTCACGCCGCCGCCGATGATCAGGACCTTGCTTTTCATCATTTTCTTATTCATCACAGGAGCCGGTTTTTTCCACATGCATGGATTTTTTTCGGTCATACACAATGCCTATTTTATCCAGAAACGGTTCAACCGGCACCGTATGGGCATCAATGCCCACAACATCATACGGATCCCAGCCTAACAGAAGGCCGGCCAGTTCCTGGTAGGTCAGAACAGGAATAAAATATTTTTCTCCCGTTACTTCATAGATCGCCCATTGTTCCTTATCCATAAACACCTGACATCCGGGACAATTGGTTAAAATCAAATCGGGGTTAAAAGGAACCATGCTTTTTATCTTTTTATAAACATTGGATAGGGTCGCTCCGCGATTGGGCGGTATCATGCACTGCCGGAATCCCATGCCGCAACAATGACGACGCTCCGGATAGTCGATATTTTCGCCTCCCCAGGCGCGCACCATTCCCGACAGAACCTCGCAGTATTCGGAACCGCCCAGGGAATATTTGTCCGCAAAAAGTTTACTGTAATGACAGCCGATATGATCCACCACCTGCAAGGGCCGACCCGTCTTCGCTTCCGTCAGACCATATTGAAAGTGTTTTTTTATTTTTTCGCGATGATGGTAATAGATATCGCTGACATGAGCCAGATATTCGGGAATCTCAAATTCACGATCACACGTTTCTTTCAACAATCTTTTGATTTTTTTTCTCAAATCCGGTTCCTGTTCCAGGAGTTCCTTGCATTCACAATAAGTGCCGAAAGACGTCACACATGTCGGCGTAATAACTTTCATGCCGGCGTCCTGGGCAATGGACCAGAGCCGGGCCACCGTCAGGAGCGTCGCTTCAATGGGCATAATGTCACCGTGATAACCGATGGCCGTGCAGCAGGACCAGCCCGATTTGGATTCGTACTGCGTTTTCCAGTTCACATCCAGAAGATCATAAATTCCGGGCACCATGGTTTCCGATGCGGGGTAAAAACTTCCCAGAATACAACTGAACGTCAGAAAATAATGGTCGCCCGGTATATCCTTGGAATATTTTCCCCAGAGCTTTTGGCGGCCTTCTTGATTGTAATTGACCATGAATTCTCAGCCTTCGGTTTTTACTTTCAGATGATATTCGTCAATAGATACATTCATGTCCTGCGCCTGTTTTTGAGCGGCCTCTTCAATTAACGACCACAAAAACAACGCCCCTCCGGCGAGCCATAATCTTCTCAATTCATCCAGCGTGGCGGGAGCAACCTTTCTTCCCGAGTAGGGACCGTCCATATCGGGGTGCGCCCCAATCCTTTTCATAAATTCTTCCTTGTGATGGAAGTATGTTGCAAACCGGGGGCCGAAATCCTGATGGATGTCAGGAAGGGGATTTCTAAAATACAGCGTGCAGGCTCTATTCCAGAGATTACCTCCCCAGAGATGGCGGGCAAAATACTGTTGCCTGCCCCGAAGGCTTTCAATATGATAACCTTTCAACTGACTCAACTGACGCAGGGAAGAAATCATTCCAAAAGGGCTGTTTTGGCGCGGACATTTTGTTTTGCAGGAACCGCATTGATGACAATACCAGAGTTTTTCCGATTTCAAAAATTCGATAATATCTTCTTCATTTTTTTCCTGAACCAGTGTCATCATTTCCCGCGGACTGAAATCATAAAACTCCGCCGCAGGACAAAGCGCCGTGCACGCGCCACAGCTCATGCAACTGGAAAAGGAATGTTTTGCGATGATATGATTTTCCAGCCACCAGATGCAGGATTTATCCCTGGCTTCACGATACCATTCCACCACGTCAGAAAGGCATTTTTTATCTTGAATCCATCGCCTCTGCTCGCGGCGATCCTTTTCCCGCTCAAAGGGTGTCGCATGCAGATGTCGTATATTGGGATAGTAAACTTCTCCGCCGGCAATGGTGCACGCATCGCGAAGTCGATAGTACAAAGCGATGATCTCATTAGATGATAATTCCTCTAAATGACGATTGATGTCATCCCAAATTTTTTCCCCCGGATTTTCATCACGATTACAAAACTGATACGGGTCTTTCATATCCGGGTTCCTTTTCGACAGATTGTCCGACAAAATGTTCTATCTGAACTTTTTTCTGGAATTTAATTTTAATAATGTATTATAGAAAAAACCATATAACAAGAAGTAATTTTGACGGCATAAAACGGTTTTATAAAAAAAGGACTGAAGAAGGATGCCGCACATAAACGCAACCCATATACTTATTATCACTTACAAATTGACCAATATAAGTACGCCCGACAGGCTTGATCTATGATTGCAGAAATCGTTTGCTGTATCATAACAGGTTTTGCCGCAGGTCTGGCCACAGGCCTCAGCAGTATTTCGGCTGCGATTATTATTTCACCGGTGCTTATTACTTTTTTAGACGTTCCCGCTTATACAGCAGTTGGAATCGCGCTGGCTGCTGATATTTTTTCCTCAACGGCCTCTGCAATCATGTACGGGAAAAACCGCCATGTAAATTTCCGGGGAAGTTATTATTTATTGATGACCACGCTTGTCTTCACCGTCCTCGGCAGCTATATCGGAGCCCATACTCCCGACCATGCCATTGGATATGGACTGATTTTCAGCACAACGTTTCTGGGCGGCAAATTCCTCGTGGCGCCTGTAAAGAGTCCCCTCGAAAACATACCCGAAAACTTAAACCGCAAGCACATATGGACGACCCTTTTGAGCGGAGCGGTCATCGGGCTCATCAGCGGAATATTCGGCATCGGCGGCGGTCTGATGATTTTGATTGCTCTGGTCTTCCTGCTTCAATATGAACTCAAGACGGCGCTGGGAACCAGTCTTTATATTATGGCTTTTACAGCATTGATCGGAGCTTTTTCTCATTTCATCATCGGAGGTGTCCCTGATCTCGCCATCTTGATAACCTGCATCTGCTCGGCGACGGCAGGCGCCTGGTTTTCTTCCATGTTCGCCAACAGGACCTCCGCGAAGATATTAAATATTACGGTGGGGATTCTTCTGCTTGGAATCGGCCTGGCCATGTTATTCAAACAATGTCACGGTTTGATCAAATAAGCATTGAAGGGAAAAATCGGGATGCAAGCATCGTCCATGACGTTTACGTCACGGGCTCCAGAACGAGACGATATCGTCAACGGTTTCACGACGGCGCAGCGTCATAAAACGGATATTCCGATCATCCGCTTCATCGTAACCGATGATCAGAGGAATGGCCCGGCTGCAGTGTCGCGACCACAGGCTCAAGGTGTATGCTCCGGTATCCCGGATGACAATATGGTCACCGGAATGAACCGGCGGCAGCAGCACGCTTCCGGCAAAACAGTCTCCGGAAAAGCAGAGAGGACCCACCAGCGACCATGACGCCGCATCTCCCGACGTTACATAACCGTGAGTATCCAGCAGCGAGCAGTCATGATGCCAGAATTCCGGTTGGTAAACCGGCCGCAACAGGAAATCCGCGCCGAGATGCACGACGGCAATCCGTCGGTCCGATGTCTGTTTTACGGACTCGACTCTGGCTACGGAAAAACCGCAATTGGCCAGAATTGAACGACCGAATTCGGTGACAAGACGAATATCCCTCTCAAACAGTCCGGGAACGTCCCGTTTCAGAGCTTCGGCATAGTCTTCAAGCGAAAATCGACTTTCCGCATCAGTGTATAACGCCGGCGCTCCTCCTCCGATATCAATCATATTGATTTGCTCCCGTCCGATTTCTCGATGGACGGTTTGCCGGAATTTCCAAATACGGTCCGCTGCGGCGGTCAGCATCGATAATTCGCAGCCTTGAGACCCAACATGGGAATGGAGTCCGCATAGCCACGGACAGGATGCAAAGGCCTTAATGATGTCGTCCCGGTGTTTGTCATCCAGAGCAACGCCGAAATGGGAACTTTTCCCTGCAACGCTGGTCATGGCAATGGACCCTGCTCCGACCAGGAGATTGACACGCAATCCTATACTTCCATGACCGCTGCCCGCGGCGATCATTTCTTCGATACGCTTCAGTTCCTGCAAACTGTCCGCGTTAATGTGAATTTGCTTCTTCAGAGCAAAAGCAAGTTCGGCGTCTGTTTTGGCGGGAGAATCAAAAACAATTTTTTCCGGCGGGCATCCGGCGGCCAGGGCAACATGAACTTCTTCGATGGAGGCGGCTTCCATGCCGGCACCGGCTTTAACTGCGCGCTTCAATAACGCAACCAGCGGATTGGCCTTGATGGCCAGGGCATGCAGAGCCGATTCGGGGAAAAGTTTCTGCAACCGCCTGATGCGATCTTCCATCCGGCCGAGATCATGAAAAATAACGGCCGTGTCCGCCGATGAAATGATGCCGGATTCACGGGCAATCCGGAAAACCTGTGCTGCCTTTTCTACAGGAATTCTTGCATCCATCTCAGCCTCTTTAAAATTCATCGGGGCATTTCCTTATCTGTCTTGGGCGAGCAGAACATAATTCCGCGAAATCCAGTCAAGCTTGAGAAAGACATTATGGATTTGTTCATCAAGCCAGGCCAACCGCTCGCCCCGAACAGCGCCGCAGGAACGATGAAGTCCGACTTCGACAACCAGCGCCGCGCCCAGGGCGACTCTCAAAACAGCCGGATGTTTTTCACTTCCGATTGAAACCGGCTGCCCGATATTGAACGTTGAGGCGAGCACTTTTTTCAGAGCAGACGATTCTCCGGCGGCCAGACGGGAAATATCTTCGTTGATCCATTTGCAAATTGCTTTAAGCTCGTCGTTTTCCGGATAACGCAGTTCTCCGGAAGCGGTCAATACGTGCATAAAAAATGAAAATACACTCGTTCTCGACTCGAGCAGCCGTTCTTTCCCTTTCGGAAACTGCACAGGTTCAACCCGGTCACATCTGAAACACGGATATGCGCTGCATTCCTTTAATGCACTATTTTCAAAGCGCTTTAAAATGGCAAGCCGGTTTCGTCCCGGCACGGAATAGTAAGCTTTGATAGCCTCCAACGCGGCAAACCAGCGAAGCAGCAGGCCGAGGTTATAGTCGTATGGAAGTTCCGCAGACAACGAAGGCCATTCCTCCGGCAAATCCCACCGGCTGAAATAATGGCCAAACTCGACAGGCAGCGGCGGCAACCTCCTGATCATGGAATCGCAACGACCCGGAACCATCAGAGCGCCCGAGAAAGCAGGGCCTCCATAGAATTTGGATCCGGTAAAGAGAACATAAAAACCATTTTTTAAAAAAGCGCTCAGGCTCTTACGACTGAATCTCCCCTGGGCGGCATCAACGACAACGGATATGTCGCGCGGATATTTTCGCTGCGCCTTTCTTACCGCGGATATCCCCGGAGCAAAGATACCGGTCTTGCTGTGTGCGACGATATGAATGAGCACACGCTCCCGTTTTGCGAGCGCTTCATGGATCAACGCATCGGTCTCCGAATCGATATCTTCCGGTTCGCGGATGCAACCGTTGGCATCGCGAATCGGTATCATTTCGACATGGACAAGCCCGGCAATGGCTGAAGAAATGGGAGTATCTTTGACCTGCCGCGGACCGTGGGGCACCACCGCATCAAAGTACCGACCGGCGGCAGCCAGTGAACTGCCGCTGCCGATCTCCTGCGGTCCGACGACGATATTGCAGAGCGGACGGCTTCGATCGCCCAGCGCCAGCGCCAAAACCAGAAGCTCGGCATCCGTGCCGGACGGCGTCAACGCGATGCGCACATCCTGTCTGCTGATTCTTAAATGACGACGGAGAGCCATCCTGATCCGGCGATAACGATGACGGATATGTTGCAGCAATTCGCCCTGCGTATGAGCATCGCGCAGCTGGGTATGTTGGGTAACTGCGGCATCGAAAACCCGTTGAAGAGGTGATGAGGCCGTACAGGAGCCAAGAGGCACGGCATTGCGCGGTCCGGGAGTGGTGCCGTACGGCGTCAGGCCGTTTTCACCGGTCTGACTTCTGCTGTCCGCTCCGATTTCGAGCAATGCTTCAGTCCGCAACTCGAGACTGGCCGGATCAGCGGCGGGACTCTTGATTACTTTTAACATTCAAAATGCCTTCAACAACAAAATGACAAAACCTTTATGTTCCGGGAAAATGGGACATCACCGGCAGCCGTAATGATCAACGTCAAACCATCTGTTAAAGATCGTTATCGTTTCCGTCGTGTATAACGCTTGGTCGTTTTTTACCTGAATTTAATGGTCCCAAGCGACCTCATAGCATCTGCAAAATGGGGCTTCATTTAGAAATTATACTCTTATAAGTCAAGATAATTTTTACCATAAGGCAATCCTGCTTCGGGAATGCAAAGAATTCCGCGCTTGTGCAATGAATGACAACATAGGCACTTTCATGGAATGCAATCACGCACTATGACGGCAGAGGATATCGGCTGGTGATCTGCGCAAACACTTCGCCGCTTTTCTCTTTTAACATGATAAAGCTGTTTTGAATCGGCAAATCGACATATAAAAAGCGTCCCTTATCCGGCCCGATGCCCAGAGACGCCAGATCGTTCATATGCGCTAAATTGGTTGAAAGGATATCCGTATCCATGTCGGTCGCATTGTAATGGTTGAACATATCCGGCTTGAATTCGATCCCGTATTTCGACACATAGGATATGTCCTGAATGAAATTTTTATCTCTCGCGCTCTTGATGGATTCTTTCAGGCGGTAAGCAATCTCATATATGGACAGCCGATCGATTTCATCCTTGGTAAACTCCGTCCAGCTGAAGAAAAAGGCATTGCCGATATACATGGGATCGATGTCGGGGTGTATCTCTCTCAAATTGACGGGATGCCTTAATCGGACCTTATCAGTATCCGGCAAGATGTGACGATGATATTTTTTCAATAAACAGGACACCATAATCTGATTATCGGAAATCTCATATTTCTCATGGGTTGATTTTGCCTTCTGCTTGTGTTCACGGAGAAATTCATCCGAAAAATACTCTCTTTTCTGATAGATCCGGGCATGAGTTGATTGATATCGATTCTGTATTTCATTATTTAAATCAGACAAAGGGGGAAAGAACGATGGATCAATCTGTTCGGATTTAACGGGTTCTCCCTTGAATAATCGTTGAGGCGACGGCAGTGGAAGCTCATTCCCTTCGATAATGCACCCCCATAAATGCAGGAAAAGAATCAATGAAAATCCGTCAGCAATCACATGCGAACAACTGATGCCGCCGAATTTTCCGTCTTTCACGGCAATGCCCGTAAGACAAAGCAGCGGCCCGCCGGGAAGGGTTTTAACCTTTTTGATCTTCTTCCGGATATCCTCAATATTGACGCTATCAGAGGTGGCATCCATCGGCGGTAAAAAATTAATTTCAACGCCGTCCGAACAGTAGTGTAATGCATACCGATCCTCATCCATCCTGATCAAACGGCTCGAAAAGAGATTGAAATGATGCGCCGCCTTCAGAAAAGCTTCCGCGAATTGCTCATACGTCCAATCTTTTTTGTAAAACAACAAAACTTCCAACGGATTGGATCCGATCAGTGTTTCGTTTTCGAGAAGGGACAACGGCAGAATTGTTTTGCCAAGATTTTCTTCCAGGTAAGCTTTTTTTGTTGAATCCCCGATCATCATAAGACACCATTGCACACCAGATACGGACTGGCCTTTCGGCGTCATGACTATAAAGACACTCTGTTTTTAAGTCAAGAT
>Ga0208040_1001024_pt1 | contig 29543 bp, 21 predicted proteins | sample AD_UKC083_MetaG_FD_184431 | JGI IMG/M metagenome (GOLD analysis project Ga0208040, IMG submission 184431) | Active sludge microbial communities of municipal wastewater-treating anaerobic digesters from USA - AD_UKC083_MetaG (SPAdes) (version 2) | ecosystem: Engineered > Bioreactor > Anaerobic >...
CCCTTCCCTTCGCCACTATAGGCATCAGCCACCACGGAAAAGGTACTGTTACAAATTTTAACGGAGATTTTATCCTCAGGATAAGTGAGGAATACCTTAATGACACCCTGACAGTATCCCATGTGGGCTATGTCAACCGCCTGCTACCGGTCAGAAGCCTGCCGGGAAACGTCATGACAATCACAATGGACAGGGACTTCATCCCGATTCCGGAGATCATCATCAGGGCGCAGGATCCCCTCATGATCATCCGGAAGACAATCTCCTCGGTGGCATCCAACTACGGCACCACCCCTGCCCTGCTGACAGGCTTCTACCGCGAAGGAGTCTACCGGAGGAAGGAGCCGCAGGTATACTCCGAGGCCGTTGTAAAGATTTACAAGAGCCCCTATACCAGGTCCCTGCAGAATGATCAGGTCAAAGTGATCCGCAGCCGCAAGATCGAGAACCTGGAAGTGAAAGACACCCTGGCCGTCAGGCTGAAAGCGGGACTCAGCGCCACACTCTCACTCGACGGGATGAGACATCTCTTTGATTTTCTTGACCCTGAATCATTTAACACTTACGAATACCACCTGACGGACATAGTTACAATTGACGACCAGACGGCATTCGTGATCTCATTCATGCAGAAGCCATGGGTTACCGAGCCACTGATGCAGGGTGACTTCTACATCAATGTTGACAACTACAGCCTGGTACTGGCAGAATTTGAGGTAAACCCTCTTTATGTTGACCAGACCGGTGAATCCTTTATCAGCAGGCTCCCGATGGAATACTCAATGAGACCGGAATATGTGAGATACCGGGTGCGGTACAGGCATATTGACGGAAGGTATTACCTTACGCACGTAAGGGGTGACCTCGGCTTTTCGGCCAAGGGAAGAAAGAGGGTATTCAGCAGCCGCTTCAACATCTTCTTTGAACTCGCCATAACCGAGTACCGTACCGATAACGTCTCCCGCTTTGACCACGAGGAACTGGCGCCGGTTTATTCTATTTTTTCAAAGACAATCACCGGCTATGATGCCGGTTACTGGAAGGACTTCGACTTCCTGAAGCCTGAGGATGACCTCCTTGAGGCACTCAGGAAGCTCAATGTGAGACTGGGGGAATTCAATGAATGACTCCGGCCGTCAAACAGGCCTCAGGAAATTTCAGCCGGCCATCCGGCAGAACTGAGGCATTTCACTGACTTCTAATAACTCTCCAGAATCCTGTACAGTGCAGTGAGATCAGGGGTAAGAATGATCTCCGTCCTCCTGTTCTTCTGTCGTGCATCTGGAGTCTTTAACGGATCTACAGGCATGAATTCACTACGCCCTGAGGCAACCAGCCTTTTGGGATTGATGTGAGTATCCTGAGTGAGAGCCCTTACAACAGTCGTTGCCCGTTTGACACTCAGATCCCAGTTATCCAGTATCTGTTGCCCCGGTGCAGCCCTGTACGGAACATCATCAGTATGACCTTCAATTGTGATTGTTACATCCGTGTTTTTCTCCAGCAATGCCCCGAGTTTGCGCAGTGCGGCACGACCATTGGCGTCAATCTCATAGCTGCCTGTCTTGAAAAGGAGCTTGTCATCCATTGACACGTAAACCTGGCCGTTTTTCATCGTCACCGTCAGGCCATTGTTCTCGAACCCGAATAGGGCATCAGATACCTTGTCCTTCAGGGCCTTGACTGCTTTCTGCTGAGCATCGAGCATCTTTTCGAGTTCAGCCAGCCTGGTGTTGCGCTTCTCCAGCTCATATGTCAGCTCCTCAAGCGTTGCCTTTTTAGTATCCAGGTTCATCTCCAGGTCACGCATGAGATCCTCACGTTGCTGAAGCTCCGTCTGCGCACGCTGAAGCTCGGCCAGCAGCCTCTGCGTCTCCTGTGCCTTACCGGCAGCCAGCTCGGCCTGTGCCTTCTGAAGCTCCTCATAACGCGTTGAAAGGCGACTGACCTCGTCACGCGCCTGGCTCAGCTCGCTGCGCGTCTTTTCCAGGTCCCCGGTGAGCCTGCCGGTATCCTCGGTAAGTTGCCTCGACTTCGCCGTAAGCTCCCTGTTTGACATAGTCAGCCATATATTCTCAGCCTTCAGCGAGTCACGCTCCTCCATCAGCATCAGATTCCTGTCAGTGAGGTTGTTATACCTCTTTCCCGTGACGCATGAGACCGCCGTCAGAACGATCAGCAGTGCTGGTAACAGAATTTTCAGTGCTCTCATAAAATGGCATTTTTTTCTGTGCAACTGATGCGAAATAAACAATAAATGCCTTATGCTGTTCTTAATTACCGGGTGATTAATTAACAACGGAAAAATTTTACCACCAGCCAATGTGTAAGTTGTATCAAGGCAAATTCCCAGGTGATTAATGATCCTCGGCAAAAATTAAAATATAAGTATCTTTGCACCATTACCGGACAACCTAACCAGATGTCATCAACAAAACGGCTGTTAGAAAGTATAAATACACCTGAGGACCTTCGAAAGCTTGACAGGCTTGATCTTGTAAGGCTCAGTGACGAGCTGAGACAGCACATCATTGACGAGGTAAGCTCCAACCCTGGTCATTTTGGGGCAAGCCTGGGAGCGGTTGAACTGACCGTGGCCCTCCACTATGTTTATAATACTCCCTTCGACAAGATAGTGTGGGACGTCGGGCACCAGGCTTACGGTCACAAGATTCTCACAGGCCGGAAGGCTCAGTTCCACACAAATCGCAAATACAAAGGTATCAGCGGCTTCCCGCGTATGTCCGAGAGTGAATACGATGCCTTTGGTGTAGGACACTCCTCAACATCCATCTCCGCTGCACTCGGTATGGCAGTTGCGGCTCAGGCGAAGAAGGAGAATCGCAAGGTAGTGGCAGTGATTGGAGACGGCGCCCTGCAGGCGGGGCTCGCATTCGAGGGACTGAACAATGCCGGCAACCAGAAAGCCGATCTCCTGGTAATACTCAATGACAATAATATTTCAATTGACGCCAGCGTCGGTGCACTCAAGGAGTACCTCCTCGACATTACCACCAGTCAGACATACAACCGGTTCAAGGACAGGGTCTGGCATTTGCTCGGACGATATAAGCGCATGGGTAACAGGGCCAGGATACTGACTGCTCAGATCGAGAGCGGCATCAAGGGAACGGTGCTGGAACAGAGCAATATGTTCGAGGCCCTGAAATTCAGGTATTTCGGCCCGATAGACGGACATGATGTAATGCATCTCACCCGGGTCCTGGAAGACCTGAAGACCATTCCCGGTCCCAAGCTCCTTCACTGTGTCACAGTAAAGGGGAAGGGATTTCCCAAGGCCGAGGAACAGCAGACAATCTTTCATGCACCTGGTAAATTTGACAAATGCACCGGTGAGCTGATAAAGCCGGTCCAGTGTTCCAAACACCCGTTGTACCAAGAGGTATTCGGTCATACAATACTTGAGCTGGCAAGGCAGAATGACAAGATTGTAGGAATAACTCCTGCCATGCCTACAGGCTGCTCTCTCAATATCATGATGAAGGAGATGCCTGACAGGGCATTTGATGTGGGAATCTGCGAGCAGCATGCAGTCACATTCTCAGCCGGACTGGCGGCAAACGGGATGCTCCCCTTCTGCAATATCTATTCCTCGTTCATGCAGCGGGCTTATGACCAGGTAGTCCACGATGTGGCCATCCAGGGTTTGAAAGTGATCTTCTGCATGGACCGCGGAGGCCTGGTAGGTACCGACGGTGCAACACACCACGGCTTTTTTGATATCGCATTTATGCGAAACATTCCGGGAATGATTACTGCTGCCCCGATGGATGAGGTTGAACTTCGCAACATGATGTACACTGCTCAGCTTGACAGCGTGAAGGGTCCGTTCAGCATCCGTTATCCGCGGGGGACAGGTGTGATATGCGACTGGCAGCAACCGTTTGAGGAGATACCGGTTGGCAAGGCAAGGCTGATCAGTGAGGGCGATGACATTGCGGTGCTGAGCATCGGTCATGCCGGAAACTTTGTGACAGAGGCAGCCGAATCTTTGCGTGAAAAGGGCATTTCGGTGATGCATTATGACATGCGTTTTGCCAATCCGCTTGACGAGGAGGTGTTACATGGCGTCCTGAAAAGATTCAGGAAGATCATAACTGTGGAGGACGGCATTATCAAGGGCGGTTTTGGCAGCGCCGTTCTGGAGTTTGCTGCCGATAACGGTTATTCCGTGGATATAAAGCGTATGGGCATTCCCGACTATTTCGTGGAGCATGGTACCCAGCAGGAGCTGTGGCATGAATGCGGGTATGATGCGGACGGGATTGAGAAGGCCATTCTTCAGGCTATCGGAAGAAAATCCGATGTAATGGAAAATCCCCGTAGGGGATAAGGAATTGTAACACAAGACGTTAGCATAACAATGCTCGTAGAGCATCAAGAATTGTAACAGGAATGATGAAAAAACTTCTGCTTTTTACCGCAATCACCCTCCTGGTCGCCTCCTGCACCGCGAAGGAGAAGGAACAGTGGATTCAGCTCTTCAACGGCGAGAACCTCGACGGCTGGGTGATCAAGATCAAGGGATCCCCCCTGGCCGAAAATTACAGGAACACCTTCAGGGTGGAGGACAGTATTATGAAGGTCTCATACTCAGAATATGACACCTTCAGGTACGAATTCGGACACATCTATTACAGGGAGCCCTTCTCCTCGTATAAGCTGCGTGTTGAATACCGCTTCACAGGTGAACAGGTCCCCGGTGGCCCCTCGTGGGGCTACCGCAACAGCGGAATCATGTTCCACTGTCAGGATCCGGCAACAATCGGGCTGAACCAGGACTGGCCCGTCTCTGTTGAGGTGCAGTTTCTGGGCAGCACCGCGGATCGTGAGACACCGACAATGAATGTCTGCACGCCTCACACCCATATTGTTCTGGGGGATGCCCTGATTACAGAGCACTGCACCTCCTCATCCTCTGAATTCTTTTATGACGAAGCTTGGGTTACGGCCGAGCTGGTGGTTTATGCCGACAGCATCATCCATCACATTGTCAACGGTGACACGGTACTCACATATTCAAAGCCGCAGATAGGCGGCGATCTGCCTGAGGGATTCACTCTGGCGCAGGGCACGCCGCTTAAGGAGGGCTACATTGCATTGCAGTCGGAATCGCATCCTGTTGAGTTCAGAAAGGTGGAACTTCTGAATCTTGAGAAATAAGAGGCAGGGAGAAATACAAAAGAGAGCGAAATTTCCTATTTTCGCAGCCTGAAGACTGAGGACTGTAGCCTGAAGACTGAGGACTGTAGCCTGAAGACTGCAAATTGAGGACTGAGGACTGCAGACTGATCCTGCCCGGATGAGGGCCGAGCGTAAAAAAATAGCCCGGTGGGCTATTTTAGCGAAGGAGCCAGATTGCAGGGCTGGTGGAGCGTCTGAAAATGATCCGGTGGATCATTTTTGCGAGGATCCGGAATGCAGCAGAGGCAATTCCGCCATCCGGATGAGATGAATACTGAGATTAATGGTTGTAACAAAATATTCTAAAGAACAACAGATAAGAATGGTATTGCCCGGATGGCGGAATTGGTAGACGCGCTGGTCTCAAACACCAGTGGCAGCGATGCTGTGCCGGTTCGATCCCGGCTCCGGGTACTTTAAATGCCTCTTAACATACAGATGTTGAGGGGCTTTTTCATTCACGGGATACAAATAGGATACAAAAGACGTTTGATTTGATCATTCTACAGTGACCAGGACAGGTAGTCTCGCCTTTATGGGAAGGATTCAAGATCATCCTGCAACCGAACGTGTCGAAATACTACCTTCTTAAGAATTTAACATGGAACCGCTATTTTTATCCGGACAGTAAGTTAAGCTAAAATGCTTAATTTAACGGATATGAGAAAAAGAAGAAGATTTGATCGAGAATTTAAACAGATGGTTATTGAACTCAGTCGTAATCGGGAAGACATTTCTGCACTGGCATCTGAACTGGATATCAGTGCCGATCTGATCTATCGATGGCGACGAGAATCAGAGATTCATCGAGGTGCTAGCTTCCCGGGCCAGGGTAATAAGATTCTGACCGAAGAGGAAAAAGAGATCGTAAGGTTAAAGAAAGGGCTTCGTGATGCACAGCTAGAGCGTGACATCTTAAAAAAAGCCGTAAGCATTTTCTCCAAGAACGATGGCAAATATTCCAATTCATAAAGGCAAATGACTCCATATTTCCAATTGAGAAGATGTGTAAAGTGTTAAGAGTAAGCAGGAGTTCATATTATAGTTGGCTGATCCGTAAGCCTGGCAAGAGGGATAAAGAGAACGAAGATTTATCAAACCGTATAAAAAGGATTTACGAGTTCAGCAAAAAGACCTATGGCAGCCCCAAGGTTACAATAGCACTTGTGGAAGAAGGGATCCCCGTGTCAAGACAGAGAGTAGCCCGATTAATGAAAAAGCAACATTTGCAGAGCGTTATTCGTAAGAAGTGGGTTGTTACAACTGACTCAAGGCATAATTACCCTGTGGTGGAGAATAAGCTAAATAGGGTTTACTGAGAAAATCAGATTAAGCAATAATTCAACCTGTGATTTCTGCTTTGATTGATGATCCAGAAGTAAAATATGTGAGCCAAACGGGCTATATCATATAGGAGATCTTCAGCCAGCGAAGTAATCCACCTGAAAAAAGAGCCAAAAAAATGATTGGCCTTAAAATGGATGAGGTTCATCACAAAGAAGAATTAAATCCAAGGCCTATCAGTGGGCGTACACGAGGAAGAGCTACTGGCATACTGCCGGGAGCTACATCCTCTCCACCACTATCACAACAGGACGTCTTCGTCTTGCCGGTTACGTTTTCTTTACGGACTTCTACAGTAAGGTTAGAGTTGTATCTTAGGGAACCGCCGTATACGAGACCCGTACGTACGGTGGTGTGAGAGGTCGGAAAATGAAATAGGAAGAAACCTATTTCATTTTCCTCCTACTCGATGCTCATTTAAGGATAAGCTCCATGGGTACGCGCAGGAACTGTGCCCTGTAGGCTTCGACATCCTCAAAGATATCCATGACATTCAGGGAATTGACACAGTAAGTCACCAGCAGCCGGTCATCTTCAATGTACTGTACGTGAGCCAGGGCATTATACGTAATAATGTATTTGTCCGGATCAGCATCCGCCTCAGGAGCATGGTAAATGAACTTTTTGTTCCGGAAATCCCTGTAGGGGAAATCTGACACATAGGTGTAAATATCATCTCCGGCTCTCTCCTGCGTGAGCAGGATGTATTTGTCCCCGTACCTGAATACACTGAACTGTTCGGAAACGGAGATGTCAAGATCCAGCGGCGCCGACCTGCTGATATCCCTGTTCCACTCCTGGCCGGTATAATATTCCCAGCCAAGGTGAAATTCGGTACCTGTCAGGGGAACACGTGCCACATGAACCCGTGTATGGCCCGGATCGTTTCTCGTACCGTATATATACAGGTAACCTCCGTCTGCCATGACACAGTTCCCGAAGTCGATCCGGTTGTCAGGATAGTCAATCTCAGCCCTGTGGGTCTCAAGATGACGGAAATCGGGAAAAGAGAATGAAAGCAAGTCGATGTGGGAGATCGCGAAGGTAAAAATGTTCTTCACCGTAGTATCGGCAGGGCGATCCCCAAACTCCGTCTTAGCCGCTGTGTCAGGGACATTGATGAGGCTGAGGGCAAAGACGTAAACGGTATCGTTCTTCACAAAGCCATGGCCGGGCCAGTACCAGCGGTAGGTTGAATCGCCCGGCTCATTGACCGGCTCCGTCAATGTTCGAGGGTTCTCCCATGTACCTCTGTAAATCGGTCTGGCAACGGTCCTGTTGCTGTCAATCAGCACGAAAGCGTTACGCAGCATCGGGGTCAGAGTATCCCTGGTACCATTTGCCACTTCTCCAAGGAAACAGTCGCCCAGCATGAACAGTGAAGATCCGTCAGGCATCAATACGGAGAAAAGACCGTCAGCCCCGGTTATGCCTCCTGAATCGGAGTAGAAGAGAGAGCGGAACTCTTCATCGGCAATCACCTGACCCGTTGTATTCCTGCCCGGCCCGCAGGCTGAGAGGAAGAGCAAAGGAAAAAGGCAGAGAGTAAGGTATGATCTTATGCTGTCTGGTTTCCTGAAGATGGTCCTGCTACCTGGAGTTCTGTTTTCTTTCATCGCTTCCTGATTTTTTGACCTGTGGTCCTGGTTTCGTTCTGAAAATCTTGGTCCTGACCGTATCTCACCCGGATAAACCTGGGGTGGTAAATAGTGGCATCCTTTTGTATATCTTCCCAGAAATCAAACGTAATTGTATTGTAGCTGACCAGGAGCTCGTCTGGAGCTGACAGGTGATAGTGAGCCTTGGCATTATAAGGCAGCACTCCTTTTTCAGCATACTCAGGGCATGTATAAACCTCATGTATCTCTCCGAAAGGACCGGCAGGGCCGTCACCCACGCGTATGCCGATCTTGTCTGATATTCCCATCACGGTAAAGGTCAGAAGATACCTGCCGTCATCCGTCGGTGTCACACTCAGTTCGTTGGACAAACCGTCAGTGATCGGTGCAATATTCTCCACCCCTTTGACCCATTCTTCACCGTTCCAGAATCTCCATGCGTTTATCCTTTCAATTTTTGACGGCCTCGTGCGTGCTGCGACCAGTGATTTACGACCCTCGGCGATGCCGTAGATGTAAACATATCCGTCAGGGAAAGGAGCACCAGCGTCAATGGTGTTGACCATTATTCCGCTCCCAAAATAGACTCTCCCGTGTTCCGGATGAACAAAGCCCAGCGGTGTTGCAAACTGCTCATAGTTGTTGATTTTCTCCGGAGCCGGATCTCTGATTTTGAGCAGGGCAACGTTGGTGGCCTCAAAATCAAAGACATTCGGACCGGTCTTGTGTACATGGTATGCAAAAATGTAGAGGGCATTCCGTTTCGCCCGGTTCACGAAGCCGTCGCCCAGCCAGAAGTATTCTCCCTCCATGCTGTTCTCATTGTCAGGCACGAAATATGATACCGGGTTGCCGTTCGGATCACGGTTAAACTCAAATTGCACCGAGTCCCTGTCTGGCATAGTGCCTCTCATCAGGGCTATCGAGTTGTTGACCATGACATTGCCCGGCTGAGGCACACCATCCTTCACCTCTCCTATGTATGTGTCACTGAAGATAAAAAGCGTCTTCTTTCCTTCCGCCTGACGCTCTTCACTCCCGTCAAGGGGAATGGAAAAAATGCCGTCAGCACCAAACCATCCGGAGGTACGCTCCATCAGGGCAGTCCATTCAGGTGCCGGCTCAGCGGTGAAGATGAGTGGTTTCAGGGGTTGGGACAGGCTCCCGCCCTGGCGCGGTTCAGTTCCGCAGCAACTCAGCATCAGTATTATCATGAGGCTATAAGTCCACATGTTTTTATAGACTGCCATGCGTAACCTCCCTTGGATTTCGGTTATCGATATGTCTGAGCTGCTTCTGGCTTTACGAGCGGACAGTTCATATATACCTCCGGTTCTGCTGACAGGAAGAGCAGAGACATTCCCGGATCTCCCGGCCGGCGGTGTAAAAACCTTCTCTTTTCTCATGGTCAGCCGTTTTTTACTTTATTCCTCTACATATTTTCTGATTGCCTCTTTCCATATCAGATACCCTTTTCCGTTGAGGTGCAGACCGTCAACACTGTATTCCGGATTAAGCTTGTTGTTTTCAAGTCTGAAAAGTTCAAAGAGGTCGATATATGTTATCGCGTTAACTTCAGCAATTTCCCTGAGCCGGGCATTTATCATGATAATATCACTGTTACGGCGGGTATAGTGAAGCGCGTCGTCGGTCGGGATGACACTCTGAATGTAAATCCTTGTTCCGGGTGTTGAACCGGTTATGCGCCGGATTATTTTCCTGTAGTTTTCAATAATGTAATCGACGCTTTTGCCGTTTGAAAGATCATTTGTACCGATCATTATGAAGATCTTTGAGGGCCGGGAATCGGTTACTTCGTCAATTCTCTCCAGGATACCGTCAGTATCATCACCGCCAATCCCTCTGTTTTTTATCCGTGGGTCAGCGAAGAGCTCCCACCACTCAGCGTTATCGGTAATGCTGTTGCCAAGGAAGATGATCTCATTCTCATCGTTGGGGAGGCTTTCAAAGTGCTCTTTCTTATGGTAGTAATATGCCCGCAGGGCTTTGTTCCATGCTTCGAGGTCTGCAGCATACCTGTCATATCTCATGATCTCATCGATCTCCTCCACAGTCATCCCGGAACTCATTGAGGGAGGTGCACTCTCAGGGCTGCTGCCCCATACATTATCCGGCTTTGAGCTCATCTTAAGGACCAGCCTGCCGCCGGAGGCAAGGGCTGTATGAGAAAACCACGGCCCTGACAGCTCCTCTCCGTTAAGCATAGCTTTACTGATGTGCCTTTTGCCGGCTGAATTGTTCTTCGCCTCAATGATGAACTCACCACCGCTGTAATATCTTTCGTCAAGACGAATGGTGATCTTCTCAAATACCGGACTCCCAATCTCATAAATAGGATCGGCGGATGTGCCGCCGTCGATCTGGAAGAGGCCGATGGCACTCATTACATAAAGGGCGGCTGACTGTGCGGGATCAGCAGCGAGGGAGACCATGGCAGCATCATTGATCTTATAATCTGAGAGGATCTCGCGGACCCATTTCTGTGTAAGCCATGGTGCACCGGCATAATTGAAGAGCCATGCAGCCTGAAGTGGTGACTGCAGGACATGATAGTTGGCGGAGTAGAGTCTCGCCTTCATCTCACTGTCACTGTCCACTTCCTTCAGAAGTGATGAGAAAGAGCCAGAGATCTCCCTTTCGAGCCTGGCTACAAATTCTTCTCTGCCGTAAATTTCAACTAGTCCCCTGACATCATGGGGAACAAAAGCCTGCATCACCCCGATGTTCGCGTCAGCCACATTCCTGTAACTGAACGCTCTCTTTGCAAAAGTCATGTAATCCGGCGTTTCCCCTGAGGCTCTTGCCATCTCAGCCATAACACCGTCATGATATGCATATTCAAGTGTGATGTCGGCGTGAGACTCCATCACCGGCACAAACCCTGCAGAGAGGTAATTCTCAAGATATCTCTTGCCGGCGAATCCGTCACCTGCATGTGGCAGGCCGGCATTGGTGAGGTCATGTATCAGTGCCTGGTAGAGCATCACGGTGTCATAATCCCTGATACCCTTCTGCCATGCCGAGGCCATGAGCGGGATCAGGTGCGCACTGACACAATTTTCAGAATATTCAATGCCCTCAGAGCTCTCCGGGAACCAGCCGCCGCAGGCATGAAGAGCGAGCAATGACCTGACCTGGCTGTTGACAAGGTCAGGCTGGCAGAGAGCCATAAGCTGATTTATTGCAACGGTACCTGGCCCCGGAGGTGTGCTTCCAAAAAGAGTCAGGGTCTGGTCGTCAGGTTCCTGTATTCTCTCGTACATATCGACATACCTTCCGTCCACATCGCTCCAGGCAGCCAATCCGGCGAAGACACGGTACATGGCTGTGTAGAACATCTTTTTATCATCTTCACACCCTCCTTCGACCCTGATGCTCGTCAGCAGATCATTCCACGCCCTGCGGTTATTCTCACTGACAGCGTCAAAATCCCATCCAAACGTGCCCAGTTCACTCTCAAGATTGAGCCTGGCCTGATCAATGCTCACCAGTGACAGCCCCGACTGTACCAGTATAGCCTCCCCAGCATGCGTCGTGAAGTTCAAAAAGAGACCCGTGCTCCTGTCGTCATACAGTGAACGTATCTCTGATATGTCCCGCATTATCTCCCCGCCCAGCCATCCGTTGAAAGAATCAAACGGCCTGGAGAAGCGGACTACAAAATGGAGCGTGTAGAGGTTATGATGTGCGCCTAACAGGCTTCGCTGTTTCGAGAAGCCCTCTATCTCCCTGTCATTTACCTTCGTGATGCATGATTCAAGGAGCTCATAGCCGTTGTCAGTGGGAATTTTAAGATCGAACAGTATGCGGGCTGAATCCGACTCCGGAAAGGTATATCTCTGAAATGCTGCCCGTGCAGTAGAAGTAAGCTCCGCCCTGATGCCATAATCATCAAGGAAGACGGAATAATAACCCGGCCGGGCTGTCTCGTTTTGATGCCTGAAGCGGGAACGGTAACCGGAATCCGGGTCTCCCGGGTTTCCGGGAACCGTTTTGATTTCACCTTCCACGGGCATGACCAGCAACCCTCCCATCGTGCGGGAGTGTATATGGCTGAAGCCGGCAATATCACCTGTGTTGTAATCATAACCGGCTGTAATCCCTTTCAGCTGGTTATCGGGACTGATCTTCACCATACCAGCCGGCATTGTTACTCCCGGGAAGAGTGTCCACCGGGGTGAGGAGGTTCCCATCAGAGGATCAACCAGGTCAACCGGATCCTGACCGACAGGCTGAGCTGTGAGCGCAAAACAGAAACCTGTGAAAAACAATAGGATACAACTGACAAGCTTATTCATGACTGGGTGTGGTTTGAGCCTTTTGTTAAACTTTTAATTTCTTTATGTCGCTCACGAAAGCTGCTGACTGCGTATGGCCTGAGACTTTTGCTGAACTTAGGATCTCTTCCTGCCTCTCACGCTGGCGGCGGGCTGAAATCAGTTATCTGAAAAAGAACTTTCTTGTCTCTGTACCCCATCTCCCGTGCAGACGGACAATCATCAGCCCTCCGCGGAGATGATTGCAGTTAACCTCGGTATCATCCCTCACTTCACATCTCAGCCGGAGCCTGCCGTCAAGACCGAAGATCTCGACGGAGGTGGGCGCAGCGATATTCTTTACCTGCAGGCATCCCGTCATAGGATCGTAGTCCAGTCGGCTTCCGGGGATTTCATAATCAACCCCGGCAATACCCACAGGATCATCAAAGATTTTTATGGTGTCAGGGATGGCAGCTGTCACAGCTCCCTCAACATCAAGCCAGAAGAAACGGGCTCTGTAGTTGCGGGTATCCTGGTAGATCGAGTTAAAATTGGTGGTGTTGACGTTGAAGGAGATCAGGATATCTCCCTCCTTCTGAAAATGCGGATGAGCGAAAAGGTTATATGTAATGTTTCCCGTATGCGGGGTTATCTCCGCAAACTTGTTTTCAATCCCTCCCGACGACTTGCGGTTCCACGGGCCTGTGATATCGTCGGCCTCAAGGATAAAGAGCTCCCCCACCAGCCATATTTCATGCATGATCAGGTAGAATTTGCCGTTCTTTTCATATACGTAAAATGATTCACTCATTGGCCGGTCTCCCAGTGGCACGGCATCCTTTATGTCGGCTGACCAGGTGTCAGTGCCAGCGTAGAACTGCCATGGCTCATCAATACTCTCTGACACCCTGGCAAGGTAGGGTAACGGATATTTGAACCCGCCGGAGATGGTATCCTTTATTCCGAAGATATATGTGAACTCCCCGCTTCTTACGACGCATGCGCCGAAACGGAAAGTGCTGTCAGTAACCGATTTGAATTTTGTGGTCTCAATGTATTCAAAGTCCGGATATGTGTATGATGCTTTGTATGTTGTTCCGACCTGAAAATTGAATCCCGGAACTCCGTTGTCAACCATCTTAACCCTCACCGAAAATACCTTTATGGTATCATCTTCCATTACGGCATGCTCCGGCCAGAAAAAATCAGCTCCCTCGCCGGGGATAAATGAGGAGGGATTTGCGGCGGCACCTCCGTGCAGGGTTGTCAGGGATGTTCCCTCTTCAATAATAGCGCAGTTGTTTATCATCCTTGATCCCGAAGGAATAATGGAAAAATCCCCGCTTTTTGTCCCGATGAAACTGTCGCCGAAAAGCCAGAATGTCTTGCCATCAGGAAGAGGAAGGGAGATGGTTGCATCACCGGCACACCATCCTCCCGCCACATTCGTGAATTTGTCAAAGTGTTCCGGGGCCTCCCAAATGACATTCTGAGCCTGAAGGTCACAGGTGCCAAATGGCTTTGCCAGCAGCATCAGCAAAAAGATATATCTGAACGGTATGCTTATGTCTCTTCTCATTAATAAGCTTATTGGCTGCCGGTATAAGAGCGGTCACCTTCTCCCGCTCTTCTCCTTCTTCATCACAGGTTTGCCGGCTTCATATTCAAGGGTGTAATAATCATCCCTGTAAAGCACATGATAGAGCTTTCCGTCAAACTCGAAATTGTCTGGTGCCCTGAGCACCTCACCCTCTGTGCCCGGGTAGAACCCGAAGAAGTTTTTCAGCACCACCTGGGCAAAGGCTATCCCGGATGATGACTCCCTGTTGCACCAGTCTCTTTCAGGAATCCTTACCAGGGCATTCTTTTCTCTTTTGTTTTCACCCCAGAGCTCATGGGCCTGTGCCCATATCCCCTCATAGGTCACCGGCTCGACAGCGCGATAAAACTCAAGGGCTTTCTCAGGGTACCCCATCTGCGTGAGGGCGTCCATAATGTCAACCGGCCAGCCGTCAAAAGCGCCAAACGGACCGTGATCGGCACGGTCTGAATGTTCAGCAGCAATATCCTTCAGTGACTGCGCCCTCATCCAGTGATCGGTAATCAGCTCATCATAGAGAAATGTGATCATCTCTTCCTTGATCTCCACGGGGATATCATCCGGAATATATTTGCCGAAGAAGGCAAAATCGAGGCAGTGACGCACCTCGATGGTCTTGTTGCCGGGATAGAGACTGTTCCACACTCCGTCTCCCGCATAAAGCTTCAGTATACGCTGAATCATATCGGAGGCAAGGGTATCAAGAGTATCTGCCTTCTGCTGATCACCCCGCTGACGGTACAGCTTTGCCGTCTCACGCATCATCCAGGCATAGCCTATGTTGAATGAGGGCACAATGTGTTTGTAGGTCGGGACACATTCGAGCAGATTCCATTCATCATCACCGAAATCAGCCAGTTTGTACATATCATCGGTGGCCCCCTCACTTCCGTAAATTGAGATCTTTTGCCAGTTAAGCGCGTAATCTTCCAGGTGCTCCAGTACGCTCTTGCCTTCAATTATCTCATCGAGATAACCGTAGTCGCCCGTTACGTTAATGTAATCGCGGATCAGCTGAAACCTGGCCCAGTAGTTTGCCGAATAGCCATTACCGACACCCTTGCCCCCGAAGTTATCCTTGCCGTAATATCTGGCCGGATCGATAGCGAACCACGATGACAGATGTTCTTTCATCATAACCGGATCGACAGCAGCCCACAGGGTTGACCAGAGAGTGATGTCCCAGTAGAATGTGATCGATGCGCCCCACCGCGGTCCTCCCGTCAGGAACACCTTGTCATGCTCGGGCAAATTCGTGTTTGTTAGATAAAGCATTGTAAGGGGACTGGTGTAATATACCTTTCTGACAAGGGGGTCATCCGTCTCCAGGACGGGAAAACAACCGGAGATAAAATCATTGCCCGGACGGAATATCATCTCCCATCTTTCATCCCAGCTCTTTTTTATACCGGCAAAAAGTGCATCAAAGTCTGAGGACCAGGCTGTTACATTATCCCTGACAGCCTCTTCGTCATCTCCGTATGACATCAGGTATTTTATGGTTCTGGTCTCTCCCGGTGCCAGGGTACAGTTCCACGAGGCCGTCCCCCCGCTGTTCCGGCTTGTCAGCGTATCAGGGGCCGTCACAACAGCGAAGGAGATGATTGCATCAGTCTCGGTGTCTCGTATGAAAACCCTGTCGTTTTCAGCTGTCGCACTGTATTTTGAACTGCTGAGTATCTCCCTGTCGCCCGGCCATCTCATAATCATCTTTACAAGCCGGGGTTTGCCGTCAACCAGTTCCCAGCCTTCACCCTCTTTTGCAAACACCTCTCCTCCGAGGTGATCCCTGATATTTTCCACCTCCTCATCGCGTTTGGTTACCTGGCCAGTCATCTTAGGGTAGGGGTACCACCACTGCCAGTCGCCGCCGTATTTGCTGATGAACCCTATAAGGTCTAGTTCGAGGTTAAGGTCTTTGGGCACAGTGTCGCTGTTGGTTATATCAACCTGCCACATGACAGCATCCCTGTCAAAAAGCATCCTTGTTGAACTCAGTATATCCATTCCGTCAATGCTTCCTCTCCTGAGTCCCTGCCAGGGCTGCCAGCGCCATGAGGTTGCCTTCGGGGTCTTGCCGTTGACCCTCAGGGTCCCGGTATGATACCCGCCGGAATATGGTGCTGAAACGAACCAGCTTATGGAGGTCATATCCCTGTTCAGCAAGGCCTGTCCGCGAAAATTCCTGATTGAAGGTTCCATCTCCACGGTGTCGGATGATACCCAGACGCCTGACAGTTCTTCAAGGGATGGAATATTGCCGCTGATGCTTCCGCGGTCCGCGGTGTTGTCATTGCAGCCTGCTGCGCCGATCAGCAACAGGAAGGTCATGAGATGTATCGCACTTTTCATTGTTTGTGCATTTTAAGTTCTGACATATGCTTTTATGGTGACGCATTCACTCCCCTCGGATTCACCGTGGGGACGAATGGTATACTCTCCGACAGATGCCGGGATAATAAAGGTCTCGGCATAATGGACAATGAAGGGATCAAACCCTCCTTCAGGACTTTCAACGATGATTTCGCGGCCTTCTACCAGGTTCAGGACATTTACTCCGCCGTTGGTGTTGTGAATAACCTTTTTCGTGAACCGGTGTCGTCGTGTCTCGATAAACTCCCTCACATGCAAGCCGGTAGCCTCCTCTGTCCAACCGTCACCTTCAGCTACTCTTCTTACCCGGTTGATGAGATTTTTTCGTACATAGTCGGTGGTACGCTCCCATTGAATTACGTTTTTACCGTGCCCTATATTGATGGGTCTCGGCCTTCCGTCGAGGTCGAGACGTCCCCAATCCCACAGCTTGAAAGTGAAGATGTATGTTGTTGAACTTATCTCCAGCACCAGGCAGTTCTTCCCCGAGCAGTGAACGGTACCTCCCGGTATCAGGAAATGGTCATGTTTCTTTGCCGGCCACCTGTTGACATATTTGACATCGTCGAAGCGAGACCCCTCGTGCTGGGCCTTGCAGAGATCGTCAGTCATTTCCGCGGGAGTGATACCCTCTTTCAGCCCGAGATAGACGGAGGCATCTTCTCCTGCATCCATTATGTAGTAACTTTCGTCCTGCGTATAGTGCATGCCGAATTTTTCCTGGATGTATTCTGTTACCGGGTGAACCTGCAAACTGAGGTTTCCTCCCTCCATGGTATCAAGGTAGTCAAACCTTATAGGGAACTCATCGCCGAAACGTCCATAAACAGCCTCGCCAAGCAATTCGACGGGGTGAAAGAAGACCAGGTTGACGGAGGGTGTCTCAAACAATCCCTCTCCAAAATCAAACATCAGGCTGTTCTCTTCAACAATACAGTTAAAACACCATGCGTAGTTGGCAGGGGCAGGATCAAGGCCCAGCTTCCTCTTCATCCACTGCCCTCCCCAAACTCCCTGGTCAAAGAGGGGGACAACACTGTAAGGAGTTGTGATTGCTTTTGCCATAGCCTTGTCAAAGGCTTCCGCCGTGACCATGGCAGGGTGGTTCATGTCGGTAGTGTCAAGAACATAATCCCACCTGCCCCTGAGCTTTTTCTTGTGTCTGTCACAGACACGCCAGTCGACAAAGAAGCCGCGCTTGTATTGCAGCTCGAAAAGCTCCTCCCTGTTGCTGATGCCGAGATTGTCGACCATGTTTGCCCTCATCCTCAACTGTATCTCCCACCGCGGCATGTCAGCATAGATGATCAGCGAGGGATTGGGAGCCACCAGCGCGGCGCCGTACCCTAACACAAGCACAGTCCCCTGTGCCATGGAATCAATGCTGCTAATGCATGCCGCACGTTTGTCATGGCTGATGAGATCCTTAAAAGTCATACGGGTGAGGTATCCGAAGATGCGGTCGTCGGTGACGTCAGGCCAGGTTATCTTCAAAATCTCATTCGGTGGACGGAAATAATCACTGACGGTAACAGTAAGATCAGGTTTCAGCCTGGCGGTAAATATTCCAAGCAGCTCTTCAAGGATAACCCCCTGGTAACAATCAACCACAATCACCTTTTTGCCGGTATCGCCGTCATCAAGCCTGCCGGCAATTTCCGTAAAAATATTGTCCCAACCCCTTTTATAGCCGTAAGTGTATTCATTGACGTGAACTACGGGTACCTGATTAAAGCTGGAAACAGGTCTGCCGCTCTCACTAGTTGTATCCCTCATTCTGGGTCAGCTTAGGATTTAGATATCTCTCCTTCTGGGGTATTGGAAACAGGATGTGCCAGGGCTGGATATTCGCTGTGGGCTTGGCAAGCTGAACCCGCTCAACAAGCTTACCCATCCGCACCAGGTCATACCAGCGATGTCCCTCCATTACAAATTCCCATTGTCTCTCCTGCAAAAGAGCATCCTTAAACGACTGATAGCCCAGTCCCTCCGGCAGGTCTCCGAGCCCCGCCCTGTAACGGATATCGTTTATTGCATTGTATGCATTATTATCAGGACCGTTATTGATTTCGTTGAGCGCTTCGGCGTACATCAGCACCACATCCGAATAGCGCAGGTAGATATAGTCAGCATCAGATTCGCCGTTCTGGCGCCCTCCTTCGGCCTCCTGATCCCAATATTTTCTGATGTAAGGCCCTTTGAACACCTCTCCCTCAAACTCGGTGATGAATGTTGCCGCCTTCCTCTCGTCGATATCGCTGAAGCTGTTGTAAAGGTTATCAAGCGGTCGCTCCCAGCCCTGGCCGTTTCTTACCCCGTTTGGAGAAACGGTCGTTGGCATCAGCCTAACCATGAACTGATTTGTTGTCCAACCCTCACCCAGGGTGCCGCTGAAATTGATTGCCCACAGTATCTCACCGGAATTGGCATTGCTTAGCTTGAATATGTCAGCAAACTCAGGTTCAAGGGTGTAATGGCCAATTACCTTCTCAAGCGTTGTTTTTGCTGATGAGAAATCTGCGGCGTTGCCGGTCAGTGCTCCCCTCGTAAGATAAACCTTGGCCAGTAACGCGGAGGCTGCATGGCTTGTTGGCATTCCTTCCACCCTTTTTGAGAAGGGATTGACGGCAAGAAGCTGCTCAGCCTTCTGGAGATCGCTGATTATGCTTTCATATACTTCAGCTACTGTACTCCTCTCGATCTGCGATTCCATAACACTCTTCGTCGGGAAAAGCTGAAGGGGAACATCGCCGAACAGCCTGACAAGATCAAAATAGAGCATGCCCCGGATGAAATAGGCTTCACCCTGAAGATGATCTTTTATCTCCCGCTTTGAATATTCGGTAATGTTTCCAGATTCTTCCAGGAGGACATTGGCCGATTGTATGACCTCATAACAGCCTACCCAGATATAATAAAGAGTGGCATTGTTGACATCAAAAGTGAACTGCGAAAGGTCATGCATGTCAATGGAAGGGCCGGTCTCATAGCAGTTATCCGAGGCAAGATCCTGAAGAACCCAGTAATTGTTGAAGAACAGGCCGCCGCCGGTCCATGTCCAGGTGATCAGTCCGGCGAACATACCGTCGGCAAAGGAGATCAGATCATCTTCCGTACGGAAATAGTTATCATAGTTCAGTTCAGAACGCAGGTCCTGTTCAAGGAAGTCTTTGCAGCTGGTAAGTAAGAGCAGCATGACGGTCATCAATATGGTGATTTTCTTCATTGCAGGCAATTTAAGGGTTAAAATGTGGCGTTGATGCTAAACAGCAGCGTTCTGGCCATGGGATATGCTCCGTAATCAGCACCCTTGCCGAAGACGCTTCCACCGAAGATTGATACCTCCGGATCATATCCGGAATAGCGGGTCAGAGTATACAGATTTGTGCCACTGAGTGAAAGGCGCAGGCTGCTTATACTTACTTTGTGAAGCAGTTCCCGGGGAAGATCGTAGGAGAAGATCACCTCCTTGAGCCTGACATAGGAACCATCCTCAACGTAAACATCTGACATAATTATGCCGTGAGGTGATGCGTTTGCCCTGGGGTACCTGTCGGAAGGATTGCTATCGGTCCATCTCTCCAGGGCAACAGCCGAGTTGTTCTGGTAACCGTCAAAACTCTCAAGCTGGAACCTGTTGAAATTTACGATCTCATTTCCGTAATCGCCCTGGATATAAACATCGAGCGAGAAGTTACCATATGAAAAGGTGTTCTTGAGGCCGAAAGAAAAATCAGGATTGGCATTGCCAAGTTCATAGTAATCATCCACAGTGAGTTTATCGTCCAGGTTCCTGTCAACATATTTGCGGTCTCCGTAACGTGCTATCTTGGCGGGGAAGAACGGTATCTCCGACAGCTCTTCATCAAGCTGTATGATCCCGTCCGACTTGTATCCGTATATCATTCCGATGGGTTTGCCCTCGCTGATCATGGTCCAGTCAAGGATATTGAGGACCGAGGTACCGTAAATATTTTCAGACTTGTCAAGATTGGTTACCTCGTTTCTGTTGAATGAGAGATTAAAACGGGTATTCCATCTGAACTTGTCCACGAAATTGACACTGTTGACCGAGAACTCAATGCCACGGTTCTGCAGGTCGCCAACATTGGCCCAGACATATTCAAATCCCGAGGATCTGTTGACCGGCAGGAAAAGAAGCAGGTCGGAGGTGTTCTTCAGGTAGGTCTCTGCGGTAAATTCGACACGTGATCTGAAGAGGCTGAGATCAATACCCAGATCATACTGCCTCGTAACCTCCCATTTAAGGTCATTGTTCTGAAGTGAATAGACATATGTGCCAATAACTTCTGCGCTGCTGCCCTCCCCGTAAAAATACTGGCGAGTACCCATGAGGCTCAGGGTGCTTCCTGAAGGTATCCCTTCGTTGCCCACGCTTCCGGCACTTATCCTCAATTTAAGATCATTGATTGCTTCAACATTTTCAAGGAAAGGTTCTTTGGTGAGGCGCCATGCAGCTGAAACCGAAGGGAAGAAACCGTACTTGTTGTAGGTCCCAAATTTTGACGATCCGTCAAGCCGCCCTGAGAAGGTCAGATAATACCTGTTGTCATAATCATACATGACCCTTGCAAGCCCTGACAACATCGACCATGAGTTGTAGCCCGAATAAACGCTTTTATCAAGCCCCATGCTGAGGTTATAGTATCCCAATCGTTCATCCTCAAACCGTTCAACGGCTATCTGGGCAGACTCGGATACATATTTCTGGGCAGTCTGGCCGGCCAGCAGGTTGAAATGATGCTTATCGAATGCAAGTTTGTAGGTTAATGTATTCTCCATCAGCCAGGTGTAGCCCTTGATATCCACATTTGACCCCTTACCCTTATCCTGACCTCGTTTGATGAAACTGGGTATATACTGCTGTTCCTTGTTGAAGAAGGCATCAATGCCTATCTTGAATTTGTACTGCAATTCTTTTATGATATCCCAGGTTGTGTAGAAGTCGCCAATTACCCTGTCTGTTGTTATCACAATGTCTGTCTCATACATCTCGGCAACAGGGTTCGGGATCCGGTTAATAGTATTGCTCTCGTAGGTGTAGCCCCCGGCCTGGGTCGAGTCATACACCTCCTGACCCGGGTTAAACAGCAACGCCATTGCGGTGACACTTGATGCCACGTTGGGAACACCTGTCGTGACGCCATTGTTGACAGCATGAGACATGCTGATTCCAATGCCGGTCCTGACCTTCCGGGAGAGATCACTATCAAGGTTTATCCTGACGGCGCCCTTGTTGAAATCGGAATTGTGAATGATCCCCATATGCCTTACAACATTGGCAGACATGAAATACTGGGTATTGTCGCTCCCTCCCTGAAGCGAGATCTGACCGTTCATAAGTGGAGCCGTACGGAATATCTGTTCCTGCCAGTCAGTCCCCTCTCCGAACCGGCTGGGGACTGCGAAATTACTGCCGTACGCAATATCCGGATAGTATTTCCTCGCTTCCGTGACAGCATCATTACCCAGGTCAGCCAGCTCTCTCGCATTCAGCAAATCGAGCTTTTTCGAGAGCTTCTGTATCCCGTAAGCCAGGTTAAGGTTTACCTTTAAAGCACCTTTCGTACCGCGCCTGGTGTTTATCAGGATCACGCCGTTGGCACCTCTGGCTCCGTAGATAGCAGTCGCCGAAGCATCCTTCAGCACCTGCATCGACTCTATATCCTGGGGGTTGATGCTTATCAACGGATTGATGTCGGATCCCTGGATGGTGCCTGAAGTAAGCTCCTGTGAAGCCGTGATTATCGGTATGCCGTCCACCACGTAGAGTGGTTCATTGGTCCCGTTGATAGAGGTTGTGCCCCTGATGCGGATTGAAACCGGGGCTCCAGGTTTTCCGGATGTCTGGCTTACTACCACACCCGAAGCTTGCCCCTGAAGAGACTGATCAAGCGAGGTAATCGCCGGTGAAGTCAGGTCTTTGGTGGCCACAGACGACATGGAGACCGTGACGTCACCCTTGCGCTGTGTGCCGTAACCAATGACGACTATCGCATCGAGCTCGGTGACTTCCGGTGTCATGATGAATTCATAGAAGGTGATGCCCTCAGCTAACTGCCGGGTGGCACGACCGTAACCGACGAAAGAACAGCTGAGTGACCTTGCCGTACTTTTGTCGACAGTCAGGGTAAACTCACCGTGAGCGTTTGTACTCGTTCCCGTTGTTGTTCCGTCTACAACAACCGTTACTCCCGGCATAGGCACCTTCTCTTCATCTGTTACCTTCCCCCTGATGGTGACCTCCTGGGTAAAAGCTGGCTGCAGAAACAGAAACGGCAGGATTAAGAGGAATAAATGTCTCATTTCATTCGTATATAATACACTTATTTTATTGGCAGAATGGAACTTGCATGAAATCAAATATTCAAATTCCTTTGTGAGCTCTTGCTCATGCAAGCATCATGGTAGTATGACTGGCAAAAAGAAGGCAGAGCATCTGTGTGCAGAACATGCAGGCTCTTCTCTCAACTTCTTCAGCAGTTTTGTGGTCTGATGACAACAATTCGGGGTTGTCAGGAAGATATTCTGTCCGGCACACCTCACTGACAACCCGGAACTGTAAGAAGTGAAATAGCCTACTTTATTGTCAGCAATGAATTATCAATGTTGCTGCAACTCAGAGAAGTATTGGCCATTACGATTGCTTCCATCGCAGCTGTGCCGTAAGGTACAAAAGCTCCCTTTGCCTGGCTCTTGAAAGTGTTCTGTATGTCTAAAAGACCGAATACAGCCACATCCCAGAACATGGTCATCTCTGATTCATTAGCCGCTGTGATCATGTAATCATAGTACTCGTCAATGGCCATGTCATCACCCTGCTTTAGCCTTCTGATAAGCCTGACAACTGAAATTGTGTCTCCGTTGTCAGGTGTCTCCTTGTAAACCCAGAAACAGAAATGGTGGAAGTCATCAGCATAATCGACACCCAGATCCTCCTCATAGGTGCCATCCTCGTTAAACCGGTAAATAATTGCAGCATCAGCCGGAGTCAGGACATCCATCCCGAGCCAGGAGCTTGCAGTTACTTTCCAGTCATATTTTACGAACATCGACTGAACTGAGATGTTTATGTTGACCACCAACCCGACAGTCTTTACCTCATTCTCGTCGTCAGTCAGCTCAAACTCAAAACCCAGTGTGTGCAGGTCATCAAATTCCTGCACGGTGTAGGTGAAATTATATGTGTAGGTATTCTCTGACCGGACAAGCTGTGATGTCACATCGGTCCCGGCATCCCGCTGAGTATCTACAACCTTGTAATACTTCAATGATTTCACTCCGTCAGCCTCGATGGTAACCGTGGCTGTTGCCTCATCACCTATATCCAGCTGGGGAGTCGACGAGGGAGTGATGGACATTTCAGTGGGTATATCCTTTTTGCAGGACAGAAGCAGGAAGGCAGATCCTATTGCCACAATGGCAATAACAGGCAGAAGCAGAAGCATTTTTTTCATAACTGTAGGGGTTAGGTTCATAAATAAACTTTACACAACTATATGTTCAGACATATGAACATATGATTAATCAAAAGTAGTAAATAATATTCGGAAAAAAAAATTAATCTGTATTTCAGACATCTGTCACCTAGTGGGCCGTACCGGCTGCCTTTGCGCACTATTCAGATATCTCTCTCACTTTCAACAATATACACAAAACTATCTGACCTGTAATAACTTACATTATACTCTATTGGTCGTCCTCCGGGGTCGTAAACGTAACGTTTACGCTTTAGCAACGGGGCTCCGGTATCTGTTCCCAGCTTTTTCGCAAGCGATTCACCGGCAGCCACGGCACTGATCTCTTCCCTGGACAGCTTGGCTACCGTGGCATAATTCTTTTCCAGAATCTCATAGAGTGGCTGGTTGAAATCTTCTCTGCCGTTCAGGCCGATTCTCGGGTGAAAAAAGGAGATGGACCAGACAAACGGTCCCTCATCACTGCCTCTCAACCGTTCCAGCTTCAATATTTTCTTTTTGGGTGGTATCATAAAAAACCCAGCCTGTTCCTGGTCGGCCTCCGTCCACTCTACATTCAGCTCATAGTTGGTGATTGAGATGCCCAGGGCTTTCATCTCCTGTGTAAAGCTCGACCAGTTTTTAAGTTTCGTATGGACTCCCACTTCGGCGACCCTGGTGCCAATGCCCTTCTTCCTTACCAGCAATCCTTCATAAACAAGCTTGTTTGCCGCCTGCCTCAGCGTATTTCTTGATATCCCCAGCAGTTTGGCCAGGTCGACTTCATTGGGGAGGAATTTGCCTTTAGCATATTCAGGATCCTTGATCATCTCGCGCAGCAGGTTCTCGACCTGAACGTGCAAAGGGGAAGAACTTTTATGATCGATCCTGAAATTTATCTTTGTTGGTTTTCCCATGTTACAAATAATTTATCATGGAAGAATAATCAGTATGCAAGTTCGCCAAATTATTAATATAACCAATTTTGTCGCCGGCGAGCAAGAAAAAGTTCCATATATTATCTAACTTACCATTGACAATGAAGTATATGGCTGAATGAATTCCTGTGAAAGAATATTGGCGGCAATAAACCACCGGCAACCCGACAGGGTGCCTGTTGACCTGGCGGCATCGACGTGACCGGTATAGCAGCTGACAGATGTGCTGACCCGGATCCCATACTACAACAACAATTACAGTCTAGACCTGGCAGATCTGCTGCCCCATAACTGGAAAGCCGGCAGGTGCACCAAAATGCTCCATTGGATATCCAATAATTATTGGAGATAGAGTTGTGCAACTATTTTTCTGTAAAATTGTCAAGCCACGGTTAATTCTTTTTCCTTCATAGGGGGCAGCTCAGCCTCCCACTCCCTCAGCCGGTCCATATTCAAATATCGTTGCCCGGACACCCAGTCCTCATGCCACTCCTTCAATAGGGCCGAGAAGAGTCTCACACAGCTCCTGGGGTTAGGGAATATCCTGATCACCTTACTACGCCTTAGGAGCTCCTGGTTAACCCTCTCCACCATATTGGTGGTTCTAATGCGCTTATGATGGGCCGGAGGAGCTACATGGTATATACCCAGGGTCTCCCAGGCACCCTCAGAGATGAAATCAGCCAGCTTAGGATGGATATTCTGGTAGTCTTCTGCAAACTGATCAAATACAGCCTTAGCCTCCTCATATCCCTTGCTGTCCCAAGCCTCACTAAGTCGCTTATTAACATCATCCCGCCGGCTTTTAGGAGCCAGGTCAGTAGCATTTACCCTAAAATGATACTGGCAACGCTGCCATACGGATCCCGGGAAATGCTTCTTTATTGCAGGGTGAATCCCCGGATGGGCATCACTGGTAAAGAGCAGCACATCCTTCAGCCCTCTTTCCATTAATCCTCCTATGAACCGGTCCCATGAATCTCCACTCTCTGACCAGGATTTATCTAATCCCGGCACATGGCGATGTTCCTCAGAATCGATCCCTATTGCAATTTGAACAGCAATGTCAATGATCTTATGATCAACCCGACAGCTCTCGTAACGGGCATCAACGATAACGTAGGGAAACGCTCCCTCAAGGGAGCGAGCCCTCCAGGCATCAGGCTCTGCATCCAGGTTGGTCGTAAAGCGGCTGATCGAGGTGTGGGTAAACTGCTTCCCCATCAATGCCTCGGTAATCTGCTTCATCTTCCGCGTTGATACTCCCTGCAAATAGGCCTCAGCCAAAGCCAGCACAAGAGCCTTCTCACTTCGCTGGTAGCGTTCCAGAATCGATGGATAAAACTGGCCATCACGGGTCTGGGGAACCCGCAGAACCAAGGACCCTACGCGCGTGTAAAGTGTCCTGGGCTTATATCCATTGCGATAGCCCTTACGATCTTCACCATCTGAATTAATGAGCTCAATAAGCTGTTCATCCAAACTCTTATTTGTAAATTGCTCCTGTTCTTTGAAAGTCATGGTTGTTTGTTTTTTTGGTTTGTACTTTAAAACTATAAATCAACCGTGACTTTCTTTTACTATTGCATGCCTAATCCAATTTTACAGAAACAAAGTTACATAGCGCCCATGACTGCATACGATTTTCTATGTATCCGATATTCACTTCGGTAATCCGAGCACCTATCTGGTGCATATCAATCAGTATCCCGATATCAACGCCATAGTCGTTTTCCAGTTCCAGCTTCTGTAGCATTGACTTTTTCCCGGCCACCATTCCGCTGAGTGGCTGGGCAAAGCGCTCAAGGTCAGGAAAAAGCAGTTTCAGCAGCGGCTAGGCTACCAGCTCAGTTACCCTTCCCGCCTGGCGTGTAAAGACTGACTTGACGAAATCGGCTGTGTCGTTCCTGAGAGGCCCGGTCATTAGTTCCACGATATCTTCAGGGTAGGTGGTGATGTCAGCATCAAGGAATAGCATCAGCTCATTCTTCGCGAACAGTATTCCCTCCCGCATTGAAGACCCTTTCCCAAGCAAGGTGCTTGTATAAACCATTGCCCCCGCCTCATGTGCGACAGTAACTGTATTGTCCTCAGACTTGTCATCTATGACGATGAGCTCTGAAACAAGAGGTGATTTCTTCACCAGAGAGATGACTGTACCCAGGGTATCAGCTTCATTCAGAGCCGGAATGATTACAGTTACCATGGCACATTCATTTTTTAAGCGTTTCCAGTGTCACCCTGCGAAAGAAATCGACATCCATCGGATCGATCCTCATAAGGATTATTTCTTCTCCGTGACTGTCCCTGACGGCCGGGACGTCGGGAATTGTCTCAGGCAACTCACCTGTGATTGTGGCAATAAAGACGCATGCCGTGAGATAGGTCCCAAGATCTGACGGGTGCGTGCCGTCAGGGTCATAAAGCTTTATCTCAGGCCTCAGTGACCGGGCCCGGGCCCATGCCTCTCCCGCCGGCACCACAGTTGCCCTGTTGAGCGCTGCCGTTTCACGGTACACACTGCTGATTACATCCTGCTGCTGAGGGATCTTCTCCCTTGCCCATGTCAGGTAGAAATACGGCTCGGCCCCGGCTTCCCTTGCCAGTTTGCTGAAGAGCCCCAGGTAAAAGGCTGCACTGTCCCTTTCGTTCACAGTTCCCAGGCTCCACTCCTGCAACACTACGATGTCATAATTGCCCTTCCTGATTTTCTCCCTCGTGTTGAGTCCGCGTGCCCCCCTCCAGTGTTCACTGAGTTTCGCCCCGCCTATTGTAATCTTCCCGGTTAAAAGAAAAGTTCCCGTCTGTTCCGATAGCACCGATACCACCTGCGGCAGGTTCTCAAAGTAGGTATAGCTGTTGCCAACAAAAAGAACCCTGAGAGTATCCTTCTGACCCTGTGCTGAACCCCTCATTGTCAGCAAGCTGAATAACCCGACGGCAAATCCGTAAAAAACACCTTTAATCATAGTAATTTCCTCCTGTTATATTCATCTGTCATCTCCTCCCTGCTGACCGGCTTGCCGTGGCCGGGCAGCACGGTCTCGCAGCCGGTATCAATGATCTTCTTCCATGTGCGGATCAGCAGATCAACATCATCGGCAAAGGGCGGAAAGGGTTTGCCCGGGGTGGTTCCAATGATCGAATCACCTGCAATGGCAATCACATCATCTATCACCAGCGTTGCCCCTCCCGGCGAATGACCGGGGGTGTGAATCACATACCCGTTAATACCGTAACGGTTCAGATCAAACCGTTCGGCAAAAACATGATCAGCAATGCATGGTTCATACCGGAACGCCGGGCCAATTTTCCTTCCTAATGTCACCAGCCCCCTGGTGACAGCATATGTTCCCTCCGGGATGGGTGTGTCGCCAGCTGCCAGAAATTGGCTCTCCGCCTCCTGTACAACCACCTCGGCACCGTACTCCTTCTGCAGCCAGGCAGCATTTCCGGCATGGTCAAAATGAGTATGGGTGAGGATCACAGCCTCGGGTATCAGCCCCTTCCGCTCCAGGGCATGTTCTATCCGGCTCCGGTCAAACGAGATGCCGGTGTCAACCAGAATGGTCCGGCCATTGCGCGTAACAGTAAAAATGTTGCACCTGGCCGGAGTAAGCCTGACCACCGAGGTCCCTTTCCCTGTATCCGGTATCTCAATCATCGTACTAAGATAATACTAACTGCTCCGGCAATGAAATTTTTGAATCAAACAATGGTAACTTTGGGTCCGTTAACAGTTACCCGCAATGAAAGAGATATCCATTTACCATGTTGATGCATTCACCCACGGCCTTTTCACCGGCAATCCGGCCGCAGTATGCATTCTCACCGACCCGGTGTCAGGGGAGACAATGCAGAAGATAGCCATGGAAAACAACCTTTCCGAAACGGCATTCATCACCCGCGGCAACAACGAGTGGCTCATCAGATGGTTTACTCCGCTCGCAGAGGTTGACCTTTGCGGACACGCCACCCTCGCCTCAGCCTTCGTGATATTGAATTTGATTGAACCGCAGAGCGAAGCGGTTATCTTTCGATCCAGAGTGATGGGTCATCTCATCGTCAGGAAAAGAGACTATCTCCTCGAGCTGGATTTCCCTGCCGACACCATTCGCGAAGTCGAAATCCCCGAAGTCATCATGGAAAGCATGGGGCACACCCCGCTGGAATGCTACTCAGGCCGTACAGATTATCTCCTGCTCTATGGAAGCGAAGACGACATCCTCGCCCTGAAGCCAGATTTCCGGATGCTTGCTGCCACGGAAGCCAGGGGTGTAATTGCCACCGCTCCCGGCAAGGAGGTCGATTTCGTCTCGAGGTTCTTCTGCCCCGGGATAGGGATTGATGAAGACCCTGTCACCGGATCTGCACACACCACACTGACACCCTTCTGGGCGGCACGCCTCGGTAAAAAGGTCATGAAAGCCAGACAGCTCTCCTCCAGGGGCGGTGTACTCGAATGCACCCTTGACGGAGACCGTATCCGTATTGCCGGAAAAGCACATCTCTATCTTAAAGGCGAGATATTTATCTGATATAGGGTAAAAACAATTAAGTTTGCCGACAAAAAAAGCGGATGATAAAAAAGGATGCCATCCATCCCTACGGGGAAAAACAGGAGCAGTTTGACAGGCGTTACCTGCGCATGGCCTCAATATGGTCTGAGAACTCCTATTGCGAGAGACGGAAGGTGGGAGCACTTA
>Ga0208040_1001025_pt1 | contig 29540 bp, 22 predicted proteins | sample AD_UKC083_MetaG_FD_184431 | JGI IMG/M metagenome (GOLD analysis project Ga0208040, IMG submission 184431) | Active sludge microbial communities of municipal wastewater-treating anaerobic digesters from USA - AD_UKC083_MetaG (SPAdes) (version 2) | ecosystem: Engineered > Bioreactor > Anaerobic >...
TTATTATAATAACGATAGAATAAAATTGAGGCTGAAAGGAAAAAGCCCGGTAAAATACCGAGCTTTGTTCCAGTCTAAAAGAGCCTCTTAATAATGTTAAACCGTCCAACTTTTGGGGGTCACATCACCACTGGTCGCTTTTTTAGTGATTACATACTTCATACTCAGAACTCGAAACTAATCTGTTCCCTGGGGGAACCATAGCAGCGCAGAAGCGCCGCCTTCAGCTTCGCTGAATTAGTATAGCGACCTTCGGGTCGCTTGGCTTTATGTGATTAGTCGCTATGCCAGCATTCTCAATTGTGTCGCTTTCGTTATTTTTGTTTTAGTCAGAAATACTCCGTTATCAATAGCCGGGGAATGGTATTAGCCAACCCATGTTATTGTCATATACCAACCAATTTTTCCCGGTTGCAATATTAACGTCGCTTACGGTTGCGTTATTTCCATCAGCATGATAGCTGTAAGGAAACCTTTTGTTGTCGATTAGTATTAGCTTTCCTGCCGTTTTCCCGGTCAGATCGGGCAATGAATTCATCAACGCTGTCATCGCGTCACCGGTAATATAATTTGTGTAACAATCCACCCGGGTCAACAGGGTATTTACCGTCAGGTCCAACGCGGTAAGGGTGTCGCTATGGCAGTACAACGTTGTTAATTTCGGGCTGTCCGAGAGAACCAGGGAAGTGATGTCGTTGTTGTCGCAATACAAGTAAACCAATTCCGCCTTGTCGGATAAATCCAACGATGTAAGTTCATTGTTTGAGCACCTGAGGTCTTTCAACAACGTATTATTAGAGAGATCCAATTCCGTCAGCAGGTTATTTTGGCATCTAAAATCTTTTAATTTCAGATTGCTTGAAAGATTCATCGCCGTCAATTGATTCTTTTCACAATAGAACTCCTTTAATTCCGGATTGTTTGTAACGTCCAATGCTGTAATCGTATTCTCTGAGCAACGCAATTCAGCCAACTTTGTATTAGCCGCAACATTTAACCCGGTGAGTTTGTTATTGTTTGTCCACAACCTGTACAACTCAGGATTCTGAGAAACATCAAGCCCGGTCAACCGATTGTTTTCACATTGGAGATAAGTAAGGAGGGTACAATCCGTTACATCAAGTTGCGTAAACAGGTTGTTCGCGCAGGAGAGCGATACAAGCTTTGTCTGCCATGAGAGGTCGAGCGCGCTCAATTTGTTATAAGCACAATATAACAATGACAATTCTTTATTATTGGAAATATCCAATGCACTTAATGAATTACTTCCACAAAGAAGCCGGGTAAGGAATGGTTCTTCCGATACGTTGAGTGATGTCAATCCGCATGCGTTTAGACTTAACTTAGTAAGTTTCCCGTAAATGGTTATGGTCTGGTTTTGTATGGCATAATATCCTAATTCCCAGCTATCGAGGCCAAAGTTGGTGATGGCTTCTCCCTGATCTTTCACGCCGTTGTTGTTGAGGTCTATCCAAACACCGGCACGGTAGGCTTCCGCGGCATCCACGCCTATTCCTAACTCTTCTCCCACCGACTTATTGGTGGTGAAGGTAACTTTATAGTTGTCCGTCTGAGGTGTGAAATCTCTATCCGTGAACGAGAGTTTGTTTCCGTCCTCCCATAAGCCGTAAAGGAAGTAGCGTTTGTTGACCTGCAGTATGGGAAGGTGCTTGGCAGCGGTGGTGGTAACCAAGGTGTTGGCTTCACCATACTCCATGCTGAGTTTCACATCTGCTTCATTATCCAGCGGGATTGACCAGGCATCGATTTGCGCTATTTCATTTGGCAACAAATCTTTGTTTACATTAAATCTGCGTGTATCCGATGCGTCTTTGTTCAGGTACTCTTCCGCGAGGGCATCGAAAACCGCGGGATGGTTCTCGGCATTTTCTTCGGAGTTTCCCACCCATAGGGTTCCGTCCGTGCTTTTTAGTGACAACTCGTTAATATGAATTGGGTTATCGGAGATGTTTTTTATTTTGATGCACAAGAAGTAACCCAAGGGTTTGAATTGAGAGATCACGTTTACGGCATCCCCTATTTGATAACCTGTGACTTGCGATTTAAAGTAAAAGCGCATGCCATTGTCACTGATTGATTCCAACGAAGTCCAATACCAATCGGAAACAGGCAAGTGGATATGGGTGGGATTATTGACATCCATACCTCCACCTGATTCTTGTAGATCATTGGAGCCGATAACCGTGAAATCGCCGTCATTGATCTCCTGTGGTATCGTCACCGGGGAGAACGTGGCTGTACGTCCATCTGTCGATACACTTTGCACGGTAGTGGAAGCTGTTACTTTAGTGTTGCCTTGAACGAAACAGAGATGAACGGTTTCGCCTGCAACCCACTTGTATTGCAATTGCCTGCTGTTTTGTGGAGATTCCGAAACGCTGATGCGCGTAACCGGAGCTTCGTCATGAGAAGGCATAGCCACGCTGAGTGACAGCATGCCTTTCTTCGTGACATTCTCATGCAATAAGGAGTCATCTTTGCATCCTGTTGACAGAATTGTCAACAAGCCTGCAATCATAAAAATAACGTTGATTCTTTTCATATCTGATCGTTATAAATCGCCTCCGTCACCAGGATCGGGAGGTAAAGTTGAACCTGTAAAGAGGATGTTTTGCTGCAACTCGATGTCGATAACTTCAATATCGGGAGCCACGTAGGGCTCAACCGCGGCTTGTCGTTGATTGATTTGTTCGGTTTTCATTTCTGTATTCATATTGTGCTCATGCCGTATCACATTTATTTTTACAATTAAAATTCATGGTCCGGCTATTAAATAATCAATTATATCTGCTTTATATATTGCAATTTTAGTAAGTAATAGAAATTTTCGCAATGCTTTAAAGAGCTGTTTTACGAACTTACTTTGGCGTTACACGAAACTCTCGATTTTATACACGAACCGAAAAATAGCACCTGCGTTTTTTAAGTAAAAAGTAGAGTTAATCATTTAAAACTCTGTATCTTTGCAGATAGTATGAAATAATTGCCAAAGCCTCCTTTATGTGTAGATTACGCTTCTTTTTACGCACTGTTATTACAATTTCAAGTCTCTTGTTTCTGCAAAACATCTACGCTCAGGAAAACCTGATCACGTCAGAATATTCCTATCGGCATTATACCACTGATGACGGCTTGCCATCTTACTCGCTCGAATCTGTTTTTCAGGATAGCAAAGGATTTATTTGGGTAGGTTGCAGCGGTGGTATTGCCAAATACGACGGTTTTACATTTCATAGATACTTGGAGGGCAGATTTACCAACATTTCACGAATATCTGAAAACCAAAATGAAGAGGTAAACGCATACGGGTTCGACCTTTACACGTTGGACAAAGAGGCTGACACAGTTAAAACCACAAAACTTCCCAAAGGTTATTTCTCATATAAAAACAATCACACGAAACTACCTTCAAAATACGTATTGCTAAATAAGAATTATTCTGACGAAAAAGCTCTGTTTGAATTGAGTGATACCGGATTTGTAAAAATTTTGGAACATCCTGATTTTGAAAAGGTGGATATGTTTTCGGGACGGATTTTCATTGATGAAAAGCAGAAGGAAATATACGTGCCAATGAGTGACGGGATCAGTGTTTTATCTTTCAAAGGAACAAAAATAGCTTTTTACTCAAATTATTTTGTTCGCAATTTTATTCAATACCAAGGCGATATTTGGTTTATCACGGAAAATGGTCTATACCGTATCCATCAGGATAAAATAGAATTGGTAAAAAGTTTATCCGTTGGTTCTGATGTGAACAACGTAAATATCTGCATAGACAAAAAGGGCGGATTGCTTTTTTCGGATAATGTTGCCGTTTATCGGCTGGCAGACAATGAAATAGAGACAATCTTCAGTGGTGTGAATCAAATTACTGATATGCTCATAGACACCGAAGGAAATTTATGGGTAACCACCTATGAAGGCCTATTCAATCTTTTTCAGTTTCAATTTAAAAACTATTGGTTGCAAAACAAAAACGACGTAGTGCGTGGAATAGTAGTAGACGATAATAACGATATAATAGTGGGAAGTTACGATGGTAAACTCATTAGATTTAATGAAATGTCAGCTACGGAAATTTCATATCCGCCAAATGAACTCGGCTACTTTTTCAATCCCTATTTTACGAAAAAGAATAACGATTTGTTTTTGGTTGGAGCAGGCAAAGTCTTGAAAATAAGCGGAGAGAACAAGTGTTGGTTGAATCTTCCGGTCCAAAACTATGAGTTTGTTCAAACATTATTCGATGGAAATTTAGTAGCAGGTGGGCGAGATGGTATTCAATTTTTTACACCGGATGGCAAATTTCTTAAAACACTCACTACCGATACGCTTTTACAAGACATCCATTCAAAAATTTGTGAAGATAAAAACGGAAACTTATGGTGTGGCGGCGGAAAAGGAGTTACATTAATTGCGAAAAATGAAATTAAACTGATTAGCAACGACTGGCTGAAACCTGCTTTGGTTTTTGAAAAAGACAACGAAGGAAATGTTTGGCTGGCATCTGAAAATCGTTTGCTACGGGCTGAAAAAGATAGTGTGAAGTTGATACACACCTATGCTTCATCCATTGAGACCATTTTATTTACTCGTGATAATTATTTAATCGTCGGCACATCGTCAGGAATTTATATTTCAGACACGGAATGCAAGCAAATTATATTATATGACAACCAAAACGGCTTTACGGGAAAAGAGATTATGCGGTCGTCCATGGTGCAGGATAACAACGGCAACGTGTGGTTGCCCTCCGTAACTTGTTTGGTAAAATTCAATCCCGAAGAATTGTTGATAAAACAGATACCGCCGAAACTCTATATTCTTTCGTTTTTAACGTCAAAAAACAATGTCCATTGGGAAAAAGAAAACACATCTGACATCAAGTTGAAACATACGGACAAAAACATTCGAATAAAATTTATAGGACTATCATACTCACAAGCTCAAAATGTCCGCTACCAATACCGAATGCAAGGTTTCCAGTCTGAATGGTCGCAACCGATAGCAGAACGTGAAATTACATATAACAATTTGCCTCCCGGACGTTATGTTTTTGAAATTAAATGCAATGCCGGAACGCAAGAAACAGAAACAGAAACGGTTTCGTTGCCGATTCACATAAAACCAGCATTTTGGCAGACACTATTTTGTAAAATAGTTGCTTTTACACTCTTGGCGGCGATTATAGCTTCGCTCGCCATCAGGTATCAGCGACGTGAGCACGAAAAGGAGATTCGCAAAGCCAATCGTGAAAAAGAGATGAACGAACTTCGCGTACAAAGCGTACGTTTGAAATCCATTCCTCACTTCAATAGCAATGTTTTGGCTGGAATCGAGTATTTCATTATGACCAAATCGAAGGAAGAAGCCAACGAACTGCTTACAACTTACTCTCGTTTCACCAACATTACGCTGCACGATATTGATAAAGCGCAACGCTCCCTCAAGGATGAGTTGGAGTATGTAAGTATGTATCTTGAATTGGAAAAAATGCGATATGGCGACAAACTTTCATATGATATTGACATAGACAGTAATGTTGATCAGAATATCATGATACCTAATATGGTATTGCACACTTACGCCGAAAATGCCATAAAACATGGGGTACGGGGAAAAATCAGGGCAGGCAAAGTAACAATTTCAATTAAAAATGAAAATAGCGGCGTACGTATTTCGGTGGAAGACGATGGCGTGGGACGCGCTGTTTCTGAGCAGAAAAACATTGCACAAAATCGCAAAGGCCAAGGTTTAAGTATCCTTTCCCGCCAAATAGAGCTTTACAACCAGCAAAACAGTGAAAAAATAGAATATAAAGTAGTGGATTTGACCGATGAGAATGGCAATGCCACAGGAACACGGTTTGAACTTTATGTTCCCTATAATTATGAATATATTTAAAAAGAGTTTTGAATAATGTACACCTGTATAATTGTAGAGGATGAAGAACTCCCCCGCTTATCGTTGAAATCGAAGCTCGAAACCTATCATCCGGATATCGACATTTTGGCAATGTGCGAAGATGCAGAATCTGCCTTGGAAATTATATTACGGAATAAACCGCAATTCTTGTTTCTGGACATCCAGCTTCCGGGACAAAACTCGATGTGGTTGTTGGAACAGTTGCAAAAAGCAGGAAAATTGCCACAAATTATATTCACAACTGCTTTTACCGATCCCGGATATTTATTGAAAGCCATTAAGTTTTCGGCCACGGATTACCTGAACAAACCTATAAGTATCGTAGAGTTGGCACAAGCCGTCGAAAAAGCAAAAAAAAGGATTCAAGAAGAGAAAGAGATCAAGCAGGCTTCTCAAAAAAAATTATTTTCGTTCCGCACACTCCATTCACAGCTTCTCGCATCGGATGATGATATCGTCTTTGTTGAAGCTGATGGTAATTATGCACAAATACAACTGCTCCACGGCAAAAAGGAGTTGATTTTCGAACGTCTGGGCGATATAGAAAAAAAAATGAACAGTCCGGTTTTTATACGAGCAGGACGCAGTTTAATAATCAACAAAACATATATACGCAAACTGAACTCCAAGACTTTTACTTGTTCGCTGGTAACACTTAATTCAACATATGATCTTTCAATTTCAAAAAGGACATATGATATGCTAAAGGAAATACTATCCTAAAAAAGTATTACAAGTCCTATTTTACTGATTTACTAAATACGAAACTCTAAAAATCCGGGACTCAATTATTATACCTACCTTTGGTCGCTTTTTTAGTGATTAGTAGTAATGAAGGCAAGACTCTGGAACAGCAATTATATTAAAGTTTGGAGTGCGAATTTTTTGCTCTACTTCTCCTTTATGTTGCTTACCCCACTCTTCCCCATCTATCTGAGTGACACTTTCGCAGCCGACAAACAGATGATAGGTCTGGTACTCTCTGGATACACAATTACTGCTCTGCTCGTAAGACCTTTCAGCGGCTACATCGTAGATAGTTTTCCCAGAAAATTGGTACTGGTAATCTGTTTCGCATTGGTATTTATCATATTTATAGGTTATCCCCTGAGTGGTTCCTTGTTGCTATTCGCGATAGTCAGAACCCTACACGGAGCCCCATTTGGTGCTGCTACTGTATCCAACAGCACCGTGGCTATAGATGTGTTACCCTCCTCCAGAAGAGCCGAAGGGATTGGGTACTATGGTCTGAGCAACAATCTGGCCAGTGCCATAAGCCCCACAGTAGCCGTGCTTATTTACGGAGCAACGCACAGCTATAATACACTCTTTGCCTGTGCAATCGGGATCTCGGCGCTAGCGCTGCTCTGTACCATGTCGGTACGTCTCAGGGAACGCGAAAAAATAGTAAGGCCACCTATTTCATTCGACCGCTTTCTACTCATCAAAGGATGGAAATTAGGCATCTGTATGGCCTGTTACAGCTTTGCATATGGGGTCCTATCCACATATATTGCCATCTACGGCAAGGATGAACTCGGTATTACAAGCGGTACGGGACTATTTTTCATGTTGCTTTCAGTAGGACTTATCATATCTCGCATTGCCGGCGGACGTGCCCTCAGAGATGGAAAAATAATGCAAAATGCCTCTATGGGAGTGGTGATTTCACTCACCGGCTATCTGCTTTTTACTCTTGTGCACAAAGAATGGAGTTATTACGGCGCAGCGCTGATTATAGGTCTTGGAAACGGCAGGATGTTTCCCGCTTTTCAGACAATGTTTCTGAATCTGACCACCAATGACCGCAGGGGTACCGCCAACTCTACACTATATGTCTCCTGGGATCTCGGTATTGGGATAGGAATACTTATCGGAGGGGTGGTCGCCGAACATTTAGGATACAATGCAGCATTTATGGTGATGAGCGTAGTCAACGCTCTGGGGGTTTTATTCTATTTCGTCAGCGCAAAGAAACATTTTACAAAATGGAGACTCAGATAGATCGGATAATGTTTTGACGGTACTACACACCACACATTCACCCCGTACCCCGCAACTCGTAACCCGTACCACTAAATTAACGGTGCTACAGCCCTGTCAAGTATTCCGCTTAGATAGGCTATAGCCATACCGTAGTTTGTTACCGGAATCCCATCACGCATTACTCTGGATAGACGACGGCGTAATTGCGTTGCCGTGACCATACAGCCTCCACATTGGATGGCAAGCCGGTAGTTCCTCCCCTCACCAGTCACTATCGGGTCCATTCCGGAAATGAAATCGAAATCAATTTTCTTCCCGCTCACCTTACGTATCAGAGTAGGAATCTTCACTCTTCCGATATCATCGCAGGAAGCATGATGGGTGCAGGACTCCAACATAAGTATCCTATCGCCGTCCTTAAGATCTCCAAGCACCCGAACACCATCCAAAAGTGCTTGGAAAGGACCTTTACTGCGGGAGAGCAACATACTGAAAGAGGTCAATGGTACCTCCTCAGGCACGACAGCCGCTACCTGAGCAAAAAACTGACTGTCGGTAACCACCAAATCCGGCAGCACTCCCTTAGCTAAATGCGCTTCAAGAGCCGGCGGCTGAAGTACGGTGGCCACAGCACCGGCATCCAGCACCTCCCTTATGGCCGTCACCTGAGGAAGAATCAGTCGTCCATGAGGCGCTCCCTCATCTATCGGACAAACCAGCAGCACATTGTCCGAAACTGATACAAGACCCTCAAGCATAGGTCTCTCTACATCATCCAGAGTTGCAAGTACCTGTTCTATCTCCGCAACAAGTTCCGAACGGTACTCCTCTGCAACTTCAGTATTGTTCTCAACGCAGGTGTACTCCACCACATAACCGTACTCAGCCGAAAGATCTGCCAAAAGTTTGGGATCCAGCGGTGAGATGTCGCTTTTGTTATGCACCAGAATGAAGGGTATTTCCAACTCCTTCAGATTCTCTGCAAGCTCACGCTCCAGAGAGGTGAATGAGTTATTCGTAAAGAGAATTAGCGCCAGATCCGCCGAATCCATTGTTTCAAGACTCTTTGCAACTCTTCTTTCCCCAAGGGTGCCCGTATCGTCGAGGCCCGCAGTGTCTATGATATTGGAAATTCCGATGCCGGGGAGCTCGACCCTTTTGCGTACAGGGTCTGTGGTTGTGCCGGGGATATCGGATACGATTGCTGTTTGCTGACCTGTAAGAGAGTTTATAAGGGAGCTCTTACCTGTATTCCTCCTGCCGAAGATAACTATTGTCCGTATGCTCATTTGTTCTATTTTTTGTTTTGATTACAAATTTAATAATAAAATGAGTATTTTTGTAAACTTATTAGGCAAACGCTAGTATTATGGTATTTACCTCGGAAAACATTCTGCTCATCGGGTCACTCATACTGTTTGTAAGTATTTTTATAAGCAGCCGTGTCAGTGCCAGAATAGGAGTTCCGATGTTGTTGCTCTTCCTTATTTTGGGAATGTTTTTTGGCAGTGATGGTATCGGCATAAATTTCTCCAATGTCAAAAATGCTCAGTTTATAGGTATGTTCGCATTAAGCGTAATCCTCTTTTCCGGTGGTTTGGACACACGATTTTCTGAGATAAAGCCTGTAATGTGGCAAGGTATTACCCTATCCACGCTTGGAGTGATTCTGATGGCGTTGATCACGGGATTGTTCATATGGCTGCTCACGCGCAATGGCGCATTTTCCTTCACGGGATCATTGGCCCTATGCTTGTTGCTTGCCTCCACTATGTCCTCTACCGACTCGGCATCCGTTTTCAACCTCCTTAGAACCCAGAAAGTCGGCCTTAAACATCATCTGCGCCCTTTGCTTGAACTTGAGAGTGGAAGCAACGACCCAATGGCCTACATGCTCACCATTGCACTTATACAGTTTTGCAAGTTTGGCGAATTAAGCACATGGAGCATAGTGTTACACTTTATACTCCAGTTTGTTTTAGGTCTGTTGATGGGTGCACTTATAGGCAGGGCTGCAATTTGGGTTATCAATAAGATCCACCTCAACAACGTTGCCTTGTACCCCGTCATAATGCTTAGTATAGTCTTCTTTACTTTCTCCATCACAGAGTTGGTTAAAGGCAACGGCTATCTTGCGGTCTATATAACCGGCATCATAATGGGTAACACTCCGTTTGTAAGGAAGAGGGAATGCATGAGGTTTATGGATGGCATCACATGGCTCTGTCAGGCTGTGGTATTTCTCACCCTCGGATTGCTTGTTGAACCTCACCAATTGATCAAAGTGGCGCTTCCTGCTACTTTAATTGGCCTATTCATGATATTCTTTGCCCGACCTTTGACTGTGATGATAACGCTTTTGCCCTTCAAAAAACCCACTTTCAAACCCAAGTTATTTGCATCCTGGGTGGGTCTCAGAGGTGCAGTGCCCATCATTTTCGCAACCTATCCTGTAGTAGCCGGAGTGGAGGGATCCGATGTTATCTTCAATGTCGTCTTTTTTATCACCATACTTTCATTGTTGATTCAGGGCACGACAATTACCTGGATTGCTAAATTGCTTAACGTGGCAACTGAGCTTCCAAAGGAAGGCAATCTTTTCGGAATCGAACTCCCCGAAGAAATTGACTCCAAATTATGGGATATAATTGTTACGGAGGAGCTGCTTACCGGTGGCAACCAACTTAAGGACATGAACATTCCCCAGGGTGTACTTGTGATAATGATCAAGCGTGGCGACGCTTATTTGGTACCTAACGGCACTCTGGAACTTCTTCCCGACGACCATCTTTTGCTCATATCGCAAAGCGATGCCGATCAGGAACATGCCTTACAACCTTAATTCTCATTGTTATTAAAAACCAACGACCTATTTATACTATGAAAAAAATCGCACTTTTATTTATTGCTGCTATCTCTATTATGGCATCATCCTGCAAATCGACAAAAGAGCCTGTGGTAATCACTGTAAACAATGCCGAAGAATTAATTCAGGCTCTCGGTAATGACCGCACAATTATTCTCAATAATACTGAAGGTATTTACTGGCTGACGGAAGCCATTGACGCTGCGGTCGAATCCAATTATTTGGCGTCCCTCTCGGCTTATGCAGATTGGGAGGTACCAAATGACTATAACGGCCTTTTGGTTGAAGAGGCTTATGACGGCCATGCGCTCGGTTTTTACAACATGAAAAACTTAACTATCAAAGGAGCAGATGAGAATGAATATACTAAGATTTATGTTTCTCCCCGCTATGCAGATGTTTTCAACTTCAACGGATGTACCGGCATAACTCTTGAAAATCTCCAGCTGGGACACTATCCGGAACAGGGTTCTTGTGCAGGAGCTGTCCTGAGTTTTAACGTATGCGATGATGTCACCATTAACAATTGTGACCTTTTCGGCTGTGGCACGAGCGGAATCGAGGCAGTAATGTCCGGTAATTTTAAAGTTGCAAACTCCATTATACGTGATTGTTCCGAAAGCAACATGTGGCTCAACGATTGCGAGAATTTCCGTTTTTTCGACTGCAAGGTAATATCTGAAAATAATATCGTTTGTTACGGATGTATAGGTATTTCATTCGAAAATTGCACCGTTCCGACCACATTTGATGACAGCATATCGTTTATCGAATGCGAATTCTTCGAGTGGCCGGGATTCGTCTATCCGGAATTCTAATTGTCAAATGTTAAACCGACAGGAAATAATAGAGCTGCTCCTCTGCAAGGACCCCGAGATCATCAACAACCTTTACAAAAGGGCTGCCGATCTCAAATTGCGGACTATTGGCCCCAAAGTCCACCTCAGGGGCCTTATAGAAATATCCAATATATGCCGCAAGAATTGTCTCTACTGTGGTATCCGTAAAGGTAACACTCTATTTGAAAGATACACCCTCACCGACGATGAAATCCTAATGTGCGCCGAACATGCATACGCTGCCGAATTCGGATCAGTCGTAATACAGGGCGGGGAGCGCACAGGACACCAATTCACCGAAAGGATTACATCTTTGCTCCAACGCATCAAACTCATAGGGAATGGATCTCTTGGTATTACGCTCTCCCTCGGTGAACAAAGTGCAGAAGTGTACAAAGAGTGGTTTGAGGCCGGCGCTCACAGATATCTGCTCCGCATAGAAACTTCTGACCCCGACCTTTTCCGCAAAATCCATCCGGAAGATGGACACCACACTTATGATAGGCGTATCAAAGCCCTTATGGACCTAAAATCCATCGGTTACCAGGCGGGAAGCGGCGTAATGATAGGACTCCCATGGCAAAATGCCGAACATCTTGCATCCGATCTACTCTTTTTAAAAGGAATGGACTTCCCTATGATTGGAATGGGGCCATACGTGCCGCACGATGATACCCCACTGACTAAAATTGCAGCAGCCGACCCGGAAGCATCATTCCCTTCCGTCGCCGATCGGCTGGAACTCTCACTCAAGATGATATCCCTTCTAAGAATCCTGGTTCCCGATATAAATATCGCAGCTTCAACCGCACTGGAGGCCCTCCATCCCAAAGGACGCGTTATGGCCATCCATGCCGGAGCCAATATCGTAATGCCTAACATCACACCTTCGGACTACCGCAAATATTACAATCTCTACGACCGCAAGGCCATACTGCTGGAGGATTTGGACCTTGAGGACGCAGAGATCGGATTTGGTGAATGGGGAGACTCCCTACACTTTAATAAAGTTTGAGCTTACCGTCAACAAAGGTTGCCGTGATTTCGGAGTCCTTGCTCAGGGTCCCGTCCAAAAGTAGTGTTGCCAGATAGTCTATCAACTCCCTCTGAAGTACCCTTTTAACCGATCTGGCTCCATATGCTGGGTCATATCCCTTTACACTCATATAGTCGTAAAACTCTTCGGTAAAGGAGATTATTATACCCATTGATTCGAGTCGTTTCCGGAGCATTTCAGCTTGCAGTTTTACAATACTGCGGATATGCTCAGATGTAAGCTCGTGGAATACAATGATCTCATCTATCCTGTTAAGGAATTCCGGTCTGAAAGACTCTTTGAGCAAATCAGGATTGATATTGGATGTCATTATCAGGATAGTGTTCTTGAAATCTGCAGTGTGGCCCTTGTTGTCCGTCAGACGACCGTCATCCAGCAACTGTAGCAACAAATTGAAGACATCCGGATGTGCTTTCTCTATTTCGTCCAACAATATCACCGAGTAGGGTTTTCGGCGCACCGCTTCCGTCAACTGGCCACCCTCTTCATACCCGACATAACCCGGAGGAGCACCTATCAATCGCGACACGGTGTGACGCTCCTGGTATTCGCTCATATCTATCCTGGTAATCATATTTTCGTCATCGAAGAGATATTCTGCAAGGGCTTTAGCCAATTCGGTCTTTCCGACCCCGGTACTTCCGAGGAACATGAATGAGCCTATCGGCCTCTTTTCATTCTGCAGTCCGGCTCTGCTACGGCGCACGGCATTTGAGACTGCCGCAATAGCTTCGTCTTGCCCTATCACTCGCTGGTGGAGCACTTCTTCCATATTCAAGAGTTTTTCCTTCTCACTCCGGAGCATCTTCTGTACGGGGATGCCGGTCCATTTGGCCACCACTTCGGCAATATTTTCGCTGGTCACCTCCTCGTTAAGAATAGGGTTGGCATTATGTTCCTGTTCTGCCATTAGTTTTTCGATTTGTGACTTGGCCTCTGCAATCTTGCCGTATCGAAGTTCGGCCACCTTGCCATAGTCACCACGACGTTCAGCCTCATCTGCCTGTATACGGTACTCTTCGATTGCCTGACGGTTGCTCTGAATGGCGGTAAGGAGCTTCTTCTCCCCCTCCCACTGTTTCATCAGTACATCTCTTTCGCCGGACAAACGAGTGATATCCTCATGGATGGCGGTAAGTTTTGGGCTTTCGCCCTCCCTTTTCACAGCTTCACGCTCAATTTCGAGCTGCATTATCTTCCTGTTCAGTTCATCTATGGGCTCCGGCACGGAGTTGATCTCCAGACGTAGCTTGGAAGCCGCCTCGTCTATCAGGTCTATCGCCTTGTCAGGCAAAAACCTGTTGGTGATATATCGGCGTGAGAGTTCTACAGCCGCAATGATTGCATCATCTTCGATGCGCACCTTATGGTGATTTTCATATCTCTCCTTAAGTCCGCGAAGTATGGCTATGGATTCGGCCGGAGTCGGCTCATCCACCATAACCATCTGGAACCTGCGTTCAAGTGCCTTATCCTGTTCAAAGTATTTACGGTACTCGTCCAAAGTGGTGGAACCGATAGCCCTGAGTTCGCCCCTGGCAAGAGCAGGTTTTAGAATATTTGCTGCATCCATCGCTCCTGATGTGCGTCCTGCACCTACCAGAGTATGTATTTCGTCAATAAAGAGGATAATTTCTCCTTCACTTTCGGTCACAGCCTTGACCACGCCCTTGAGCCTCTCTTCAAACTCGCCCTGATACTTGGCACCTGCAATCAGCGCTCCCATATCGAGTGAATAGAGATCTTTGTTCTTGAGGTTTTCAGGCACGTCGCCATTGATTATTCTCTGGGCGATACCTTCGGAAATAGCTGTTTTGCCAACGCCCGGTTCACCTACGAGTATAGGATTGTTCTTAGTTCTTCTGCTGAGGATCTGCAGTACTCTGCGCACCTCATCGTCACGCCCTATTACAGGGTCAAGTTTGCCCTGCCTTGCCTTTTCATTGAGGTTTATGGCGTATCTGTTCAAAATTTCGAGATTCTGCTTGTCCATAATTAGTTATAATTCCGTTTCGTTTATTTATTTCTCTATTAAGAGTTTCAATTTGTTTGCCATCTGCTGCGGACTGACTTTTTGTCAATAGAGAAAGCTGCGAATAGCTGCAATTTTTTTTGGACAAAATAGACATTTTCATTATTTTTGTTGGATACGAACAATTTTAATCCAATTTATAATGAAAAGAATCCTAACTCTCTCATTAGCAGCTCTTATCTGCTTTTCAGCCACGGCTCAACTCAAAGATGAAGCAAAGCCGGAAGGCTTCCAATTTACCACAGTTAAAGAGATTCCTATTACTTCAGTAAAAAACCAGGCCAGCACCGGTACCTGTTGGTGTTTTGCCGCACTCTCATTCTTTGAGTCCGAGATACTGCGTCAGGGTTACAAAGGCGAACTTGACTTATCAGAGATGTTTGTCGTTTCCAATGCTTACGTTGACAAAGCCATCAAATACATACGTGTAGACGGTCACCTCAACTATGCGCAGGGCAGTTCCTTCGGAGATGTACTATGCGTACTCAAAGAGTACGGCATCGTTCCCAATTCCTTGATGCCCGGCCTTAATTATGGCACAGACCGTCATATGCACGGAGAACTCGCCGCCGGCTTGAAAGGTTATATGGACGGTATCATCAGAAACCCCAACAGGAAACTTTCAACCGCTTGGATTTCAGGTCTTAAAGGTATTTTAGCCGCATATCTTGGCCCCATGCCCGAAACATTCCGGTACGAAGGAAAGGAATACACTCCAAAATCTTACATGGAGTCACTTGGTCTCAATCTCGATGATTATGTGGACCTCGTATCCTGGACACATCTTCCCTACTATGAGGAACACCCTGTGGAAGTAGCTGACAACTGGCGCTGGGAGACTGCATATAACCTCCCTATCGAAGAGCTTTTGGCAATAATGTACAATGCCATCGAAAACGGATACACTATTGCCTGGGCATCAGATGTGAGTGAAACCGGCTTTACACGTGACGGTATCGGCATTGTCCCCGACATGGATGCAATTCGTAAGAAATCTGAAGAGGTCGGTTCAGACCAAGCTCACTGGGTAGGCTCCGACCCCGGTACAGGCAGACCCACATTCAAGGCACCCGTTCCTGAAATCGAAGTGACAGCAGAACTCCGCCAACAGGGATACGATGAGAAGACCTCTACCGATGACCACGGAATGCACATCTTCGGCCTGGCTAAAGACCAGAATGGTACAAATTACTTTATGGTAAAAAACTCCTGGGGTGAGAATAGCAAATACAAAGGCATCTGGTATGTATCCGAGACTTATGTAAAGTATAAGACCATGGACATAATGGTTCACAAGGATGCCATTCCCAAGGAAATCCGCAAGAAAATGGGAATCAAATAACAAACCGCATACAACAACTACACTATGAAACGTTTTTTACTGATAACCATAGCCGCACTGATAGCAGCATCGGCCTTTTCGCAGACACAGACTATCTACAAGTTCACTCCGGTGAAAGATATCGAAGTTACTTCCGTAAAGGACCAGGCACGTACCGGCACTTGCTGGTGCTTCGCCACCCTATCGTTCCTCGAAGCAGAACTCATACGTCAGGGCAAAGGTGTTTACGACTTTTCCGAAATGTTTGTGGTGCGCCATAACTATAACAAGAGAATCAATGACAATTACCTCCGTTTGGGAAGAGGTAATGTCGGTCCGGGCTCTCTCTCACACATGGCAGTCAACGCCATTGTTGAGTACGGTATCGTACCTGAAAGCGTATACGACGGCATAGAATATAGCTCAGACAAGCACAACCACGGAGAGTTAAGTGCCTTTGTAAAGGCTATATCGGAAGTGATCGTACAGAGGAAAGAACGCTCACCAGAATATTGGAAGGTACAGGAACATCTTTTTGATACCTACCTCGGTAAGCTGCCGGAAGAGTTTGAGTACAACGGCAAAAAGTACACTCCGAAGAGTTTTGCCGCAATGCTTGGCCTTGATGATCTGAGCGACTATGTTGAGATTACAAGTTTTACTCACCATCCATTCTACCGGCAGGTTCCACTGGAGATTCCGGACAACTGGGATCACCAGCTCTACTACAATGTACCTCTGGATGAGTTTATGGCCATCATCGACAATGCCCTGCTGAATGGTTACACCGTGGCCTGGGACGGAGACCTTATTTCCCAGTCCTTTAACCACAATCGCGGAGTGGCCATCGATCCCAAACCTGAATATTTTGAAGAGGCCGTCAAGTTGGAGAAAATATATCCGGAACTGACCGCTACACAGGAGCTGCGCCAGAACTATTTCGAGACATTCAAAACCGTTGATGATCATTTGATGCATGTTACCGGCCTTTTTAAAGACCAGAATGGCACAAAATTCTACAAGACAAAAAACTCCTGGGGCACAGAACGTAATGAAGAAATGGCAGGTTACCTCTTTATGTCCGAGACCTATGTGAAGATGAGAACATTGGGCATACTTGTTCACAAGGATGCCATTCCCAAAGATATTCGTAAAAAAATGGGTATAGAGTAATTCAACATGAAGAAGCACATCCCTAATATCTTAACACTGCTTAACCTGACCTGCGGCTGTTGCGCTGTGATAATGGCATCATGGGGTCTCTATCTTGGAGCATTCCTCTTCATTGCAGGATCTGTAGTGTTTGATTTTTTGGATGGCTTCAGTGCAAGATTGCTCAAAGCATATTCCGATATAGGCAAGGAGCTGGACTCTCTTGCAGACCTGGTTAGTTTCGGTCTGGCTCCTTCCCTTATCCTTTTCAACTGGTATTACGAGTCTGGGCACCGGTACACTTTTCTTGCATTCGTACCATTGTTAATCACTGCCTTTTCTGCTCTAAGATTGGCGAGATTCAACCTCGACACACGTCAGGAGAGTGACTTTATCGGCCTTGCGACACCTGCCAGTGCTATGATAATTGCCCCCCTGGCGGCTTATGCCGATATTTGCCGCCTTCATGGAACATCATCCTTTGTCAATGGGCTACTCGACAACGCATGGTTTATCCCCACTATATCAGTTGTTATCTCCCTTTTGCTCATAAGTGAAATACCTATGTTTTCGCTAAAAAAGAAAAAAGTGAGCTTCAGTCAAGCACCACTCTTTTCATTATTTATTGTAATTGCTCTAACGATTCTGATCTTTGGATTGCTTTTTATCCCTTATTCTGGCAGCAGACTTGAAACACTGCCTATGATAATTTCAGCAATTTTTACATTCTACGTCCTGATCAATATTTTTGCGCAAATTTTTCGAATTGTGCGAAAACCTTCCTGATCTTCTGATCGGCATCATCTCCTTTTACACCGAAATAAAACTTGATTTTCGGCTCGGTACCTGATGGTCTTGCAGAGACCAAGCTACCATCTTTACTGAAAAACTGCAGAACGTTGGACTTAGGCAAATTTGTCTCTTCAGGTAGATTGTAATCGATTATTTTTACAACCGGTGATCCTGCAATCTCTGTCGGAGGGGTCATTCTCAAATCCTTCATCATCCGCTGAATCTGCTCGAGACCCTCTTTGCCACTTTTGGTAACGGAAAGGAGTTTCTCCTTATAATAACCATACTCTGCATAAATCTCCTGAATATAGTCATAGATGCTCTTTCCTCTGTCAGCAAGCCATGCAGCGCATTCAGCAAAGAGAGCACAGGAGACAATAGAGTCCTTGTCCCTTACAAATTCGCCGGCATTGAAACCGTGACTCTCCTCTCCACCGCAAATGAAAACCTTTTTGCCCTCATTCTGGCGTACGATTTCCGCAATATATTTGAAACCGGTGAGCACGTTGTAGAGCTCAACCCCATATTTTTCACAGATATCACGGATCAGTTCGGTAGTCACGATGGTCTTGACCACATATTCGCGTCCCTTGAGTTTGCCCAGTTCAGACCAGCGGGTAAGCATGTAACTTGTAAGAATGGAAACTATCTGGTTGCCATTGAGCAATACAAGTTCACCTTTGTCATCACGTATTGCAAATCCTACGCGGTCTGCATCGGGATCAGTTGCCATCACTATATCTGCACCCACTTCCTGAGCCCTCTCTATCGCAAGTTTAAGGGCGGAGGGATCCTCGGGATTAGGAGATACGACTGTAGGAAAATTGCCGTCGCTTACATCTTGTGCATCAACATTGTAAATGTTTGAAAAACCGAGAAGTCGCAACCCATGGGGAACAAGACGTACTCCCGTACCATGCAGAGGAGTATAGACGATTTTCATCTTCGAATGGCGCTTTACGGAATCGGGAGAGAGAGTGAGAGAAAGTACGGAATCGAGAAATGCCTTGTCCACCTCTTCACCTACAGGTGTTGGGAAAAGCGAAAGATCGTCACCAAAATTCACCTGCGCAACCGAAGTTATACCGGCTACCTCCGCAATGATATTCTTGTCATGCGGGGCTATTATTTGTGCTCCATCCTCCCAGAATACCTTGTAGCCATTATACTCCTTGGGATTGTGGGAAGCTGTAATCATTATGCCCGCCTTGCATCTTAGGTATCTGATGGCAAAGCTCAACTCGGGCGTTGGCCTGATGTTGTCAAAAAGGAAGACATTGATGCCATTAGCCATAAGAACTCTGGAGGCAATCATGGAAAACTCGCGGCTGTTGTTGCGGCTGTCGTAAGCAATTACAATACTGATATTATCGGAATCCTTGAAATATGATTTGAGATAGTTTGCCATACCTTGTGTGGCCATACCGACAGTATATTTATTCATACGGTTGGTGCCAACTCCCATAATACCTCTCAATCCGCCGGTACCGAATTCCAGCAGGCGGTAAAAAGAATCCTCAAGCTCTTTAGGGTCCTCCCTCATAAGGCGTGCAACTTCCTTTTTTGTCTGATCGTCAAAGCCGACCCCAAGCCAGCTCTTTGCAACTTCCAGGTAATTTATTTCCATAGTTATCGGATAGTATTATAATTTACAAGTCATAAAAACATACAAACTTACATAAAAAAGTTGATTATTGCGCTATCTTTGCATCCAATCAGATACAAAGCACCTTGGAAGAAGATAAGACCATATCATTCATACTGGAACATGCGGATGAAGAGAGCGCTCAACTTCTATTGAGTGCATCGCGAGGTGGATATGGTGAGGGCAGCATCTGCCATAGAGGCGCGCAAGAAAATTGCCTCCAAGATACCTCTCTGGCATACCCATCCCGAACTTCTTTACCCCAATTCGCTCAGCGTGGAGCAGTGCAGTTCACAAGCTACTGCAGAGTATAAGATGCGTTTTGTGCCTGAGGGCGGCACTATAGCCGACCTCACCGGAGGACTCGGGGTGGATTGCAGTTTTATGGCGCGGAGAGCAGCGAAATGCCTATATGTGGAGCGCGACACACAGTTGTGCGAGGCAGCAGCGCACAACTTTAAAGTGCTGGAACTGGAGAATATCAGCATAAAACAGGGAGATTGCAAAGAATATTTGGATGTGGTGACGGGAGCAAGTAAAGAGTTATCGGGAGTAAACGAAGAGTTCTCAGACACAATAGATTGGTTATTGAAAGCTAACGAAGATTTCTCGAAAGAACATGAAACGTTAACTAAAGCAGATGTAGAAAGAGAAACACACTTTGATCTGATCTACCTTGACCCGGCAAGGCGCTCGAAAACCTCAAGCAGAGTATTTTCAATAAGAGAGTGCGAGCCGGATCTTTTTCAGTTCGGCAATTTGTTGCTCAAAGTTGCATATAGAGTACTGGTCAAACTATCACCTATGGTTGATATCTCCGCAACTCTTCGCGAAGTGCCTTGCGTTAGAGAAGTGCATGTCCTCTCGACTGATAACGAATGTAAGGAGTTACTTTTGCTTATGAGCTGCCACGGAGAACAATTGGATCCTGAGGATATTCCGATACACGCAGTTGATCTCACCCACGGCAGAGAGACTAACTTTACATTCACCATTAAAGAGGAAAAAGATGCTCATTGCCCTATCGCCCATCCGGAAAGATATCTTCACCAGCCCCTCCGGGCCATCCTCAAAGCAGGTGCGTTCAAGCTCCTTTGCTCCCGCTTAGACGTATCAAAGATTGCCTTAAGCTCCCATCTCTACACTTCTGACGCTCAGATTGATGGCTTTCCGGGAAAATCTTTCCGTATCGAACGCATAATACCTTTCAATAAAGAGGGTATCCGTACACTATCGCACGAATACCCTCTCATAAATTGTGTGGCACTTAATTTTCCTATCGACACCAACTCTCTGAAGCAGCGTCTCAAGGTACGTGACGGCGGTAATTTACATCTTTTTGCCACTACCCTCGACTCCGGCGAGAAAGTAATGATTATCTCGGAGCCACTGCCTGTTACTTTTTGAGATATTCCAGTAAGTCGGAAGGCAGTTCCGAATCCAAAAGATAACGATACCAGAAGATATAATCCTGCATCATGGAGTGGCGTCCCTGTGCACCGCGATATCCATGCATACCTTCAGGATAGATCATAAGTTCAAAATCCTTGTTCTGCTTCTGGAGTTCATCAATCAACTGAAGTGTATTCTGGAAATGGACATTGTCATCACCGGTACCGTGGGTAATACGGAGCATATTGGTTTTGTCTCCTTTGTAATTTGAAAGTCTATCCAATACATAAGTCGCTTTATAACCATCGGGGTTGTCCTGTGGCGTATCCATATATCTTTCCGTGTAGTGTGAATCATACAGATGCCAGTCATAAACTCCGCCTCCTGCAATGCCGTATTTGAAGTAATCGTTGCCCTCGGTAACACATAGAGTAGTCATCGTACCTCCGTATGAGAAGCCTTCCACGCCTATTTTATCACTATCAACAAAGGGCATTTCGAGAAAATGTTCGATGCCGTCAATAAAATCCTGAAGTTCAAGAATATTTAGTTGTCTGTAAACCTGCTCAAGTCCCTTTTTACCAAAGTGCCCGCCTGCTCGATTATCAAGAGTCACCTGAATGACTCCATTGTTGGCCCACCATTGATTGTTGAATGACACTCCACTCCATCTGTCGCGCACCTGGGGAGAATTTGGACCTCCGTATATGTCGACCTTAACAGGATATTTTTTGTTTTTATCCAGATTCACCGGCCAAATCACTGAAGCGGGAATCTCAAGTCCGTCTCGGGTTTTAATGGTGATGATTTCGGGCAAAGCCAAGTCATATTTGTCAAAATCGAGACCTTTGGAGTCGGCGATTACAGTAACCTTCTTTCTGTCCAGATTTCCCGCAGGAAGTGAGATATTAACCAAAAAGAAAGGAGTACGGGCATTTGAGACCATAGCAGCTACATTTCGGCTGTCGGGTGATATTACTACATTAGCAAAATTATATTCACCATACGAAACTCTTTCAGTCTTTTTAGTCTTGAGAGTTACCCTGTAGATATCTGCTCTGGTTGTAGCCTCCCTCTTTGCTGTGAAGAAGAGATATTTCAAATCCACCTTTAGCAAACTGATACCCCAGTTGCGGCCTCCGGTAAGCTTTTCGAAACGATTGCCGTCATAAGAGAGGAAGTAGATCTGCTCCCATCCCTCAAAATCCCTCACGATATATATGCCTTCAGAGGTAAATAGCATATCCTCCATCCAATCGATCCAACTCTCCTGATGTTCAGTATAGACGCAGGAGAGGTTGCCCAAAATCGGATCGACCGCAAAGAGCTCAAGATTGTCCTGAGCACGGTCCATCCGGGCCACCATAAAGCGCTTGCCGTCACCGCTCCAAAAAGGAATGCCAAAGTACTGGTCAGGCTCTGGATCGAAATCCGACCAGACAGTCTGGCCACCGTTTACCGAAACAAAGCCGATCTTAACCTTGGGGTTGGGATCTCCTGCCTTAGGGTAACGTGTCTGATTGATTGAACCATGCCGGCCTTGCGAGTTATAGATGGGAAACATCGGCACCTGCGAGTTGTCGAAGTTGTAATATGCAATTATCTTGCTGTCGGGAGACCACCAGAAGGCTCTATAATTGGATCCCCTGCCGAATATCTCTTCATAATAGACCCAGGAGGCATATCCATTGAGATTTAGTTCCGACCCATCGAAAGTATGCCTGATGATTTTTTTTGTCTTCGGATTAATCGTATAAAGGTCGTTGTCAAGAGTATATGCGATTTTTGTCGAATCGGGAGAGAATGTGGGATTTTTCCAGCCCGGGACCAATTCTTCTAAACGTGAAGGTCTTTGGGGTTGAATAAATGGAAATGGCTCCGAAGTGCCCTTTCGAAGGTCATACTTTAAGAATTCCTGGCCCTCTCTGTAAATGAGTGTTCTATTATCATCAAAAACCATCGGTGCGACCGCCTGGCCCACTATACCCTGTGGTATCTTGCCGAGAATCTCTGCATTTGTAAGGCTCTTTTTTTCCTGTGCGGCTGCAAAGGAAATAAAGGTCGCGATAAAAAGGATTAATGCGAATAGTGATCTTAAACGTTGCATATAATTAATTCTTTTTTTCGGATAATAACGAGTTATCTTCTGTTCGAAAGCATTATGTAATAAACCAAGGTTGCCAGTGAAGCGAGGGCTGCCACCACATAGGTATATGCAGCAGCACGAAGTGCCTTTTCCGCATGTTCGTGATTGGAAACATCTGTAATGCCGGTTGTATTGAGCCACACAAGAGCTCTCTTGCTCGCATTGATTTCCACCGGAAGTGTAATAAAACTAAAAAGTGTAGTAAGTGCAAACAGAGCTATTCCGGCCATCAGAACCTGGGGGAAGACATTTATGAGAAACATACCCAGCAAAAGCACCCAGGACATTATTTTGGATGCGAAATTAACCACGGGCACCAGCGCCGAGCGCATCTTGAGCGGAAAATAACCTTTAGCGTGTTGCAAAGCATGACCACATTCATGTGCAGCTACAGCCGCTGCTGCGACCGAGTTGGAATGATAGACTTCCTCGCTAAGATTTACGCTCTTGGTAATAGGGTTAAAATGGTCGGTGAGTTGTCCCTTGACGGCTGTCACCTTGACATCATTTATGCCATTTTGGCTGAGCATCCTCTCCGCTACTTCTGCTCCGCTCAGACCTGAACCGAGAGGAATCCGGGAATATTTCTCGAACTTTTTCCTAAGGTTGTGCTGTACGATAAAGCTGACGACCGCAACAGCAATAAATAAAAACCAATACATAATGTTCATTCTAATCTATAAAAAATTCATCTTTAAAATTAACAAAATAAACCCTCTCCACTCCCCTTGTAATGGCTGTATAAAGCCATTTCAGATCATCCTCGACGGGGTCTTTCCAGAAAGGATTGTCTATGAAGACGCATTTCCACTGTCCTCCCTGAGATTTGTGGCCGGTAATGGCAGCCGCATACTTTACCTGAAGCGCATTGAAATATTTGTCTTCACGCACGCAGTTATATCTCTTCCTCTTACCCTTTACATGGGCATAATCCTCATTCACGCCTTCGTAAAGAATTCTCTGCTGTTCTTCGCTCAAAGCCGGAGCTTCAGACAAAAGTGTATCGAGAATAATTTTTGCTCCGATCTCCACATCATTGTAGTCCGGGAATGACAATACAGCCTCTGCAAAATTCAATCCATATCTCTCTTCATATCCATATATCCTTACCAGTTCGGCAACATCGCCGTTGGCAATGAAATCCAGTTCCGGTACATCCTCTAAAAATTGATAGCAGTTCTTTACAACCATCAGTTTGTCACCGCGTGTTAGACGTTCCTCAAGAAAAAGAACACTTGAACGTATGCCCATATTGTAGCGGTTTGCCCGTTTATTGGACCTGCATAGCACCACAACTTCATCTGTACCATATTTGTCAAACATATCGGAGAGCGACTCTATGAGTTCTCCGCCATGGATTCTGATCACATCCTCAAAGCCCTTGGTACGCAGTTGGTGTATCATCGAACCGTTACTACCCAACAACAACCTGATGGCAGTAGCATTGGTCAAAATTCCCGAATCCGCAGCCTGACGCACAACGGTTGTGAGCTCAACACTAAGTAGTTTCCCGTAACGGTCCATATAGGATTCATCCAGTGCAGGACTATATGTAAGACCTATCGGCGGTAACTGCCCTTTATCACCAATAAGGATGAGCTTGTTACCTACTCCGGAGCGGACATAAGTTATCATGTCTGATAGCAGGTCTCCGCTTCCGAATATATTCTGTTGACCGCCGGAAGTGGATATCAATGAAGCCTCATCTACTATAAAGATCGTCTCCTTCTGCTTATTGATATCAAGTTCAAACTCTCCAAACCCCGCATTGATGGATTTCTGGCGATAGATATGTTTATGTATGGTAAACGCCTGCTCCTGAGTAAAGCCGGCCAATACCTTTGCTGCGCGGCCTGTAGGTGCAAGGAGCACAAAACTACTCCTGTGCTCCCTTAAGGTCTTTACATAGGCAGCAATTGCAGAGGTTTTACCGGTACCGGCATATCCGCTGACCAGCATCAGGTCGCAAGTGTCATAGTCGATTGTAAAGCGCGCCAGAGAGGTTATAAGTTTCTGCTGACAAGTAGTGGATTCATATCCCAGTTTATTCGTTATTTGCTCAATCAGATACTCTTCCGCTGCCATAACACACTTTTCCTGAAGAGGGTAAAAACAAGTAATAGAGGGTAAATGCCAAGACGGCCTACTACCATTTCAACACCCATGATAAACTTCGAAATCTGCGGTGCTTCTGCAAAGTTGAACATTGAATGGTTTTCGCCGAAAGCAAGGCCCATATTGCTCAACATTGAAATTGAGGAACTCACTGACTCCAAAATTCCCATACCGCTGGCAGAATAAAATAATGAGCAGAGAAACGCGAAAAACATATATAGGAAGAGATAAGTAAAAACGCTATGGACAAGATCCTTTTCAATCACTTGTCCGCCTGACTTAACCTGAACCACTGCATTGGGATGGGCCAATCTGGTAAGCTGCGCCCTAACCCCCTTGTATATGAGCCACAATCTATCCGATCGAATGCCACCACAAGTAGATCCTGCACAACCGCACTGTACAGAAACATATAATATCACAAGGATAGCAACCATAGGCCATCCGGTAGTATTGCTAATAGCAAACCCTGTAGTGCTAATTGTAGAGGCTACAGCAAAAATACCATGACGCATCGCATGAAATAGACCTTCTTTAACTCCACCCAACATAAGGCTAAGCGCAACAATCACTGATGAGACAAGTATGGTCATCAGATAGAACTTAGTCACCGGATCTTTGAAAAACTTTAGCGATCTTGACGCAAAAGAGGCATATATCAATCCGAAGTGGGTTGAAGAAATAATCATTAAAAATACGATCAGATACTCTATCAAAGGAGAATCGTAATAAGCTATTGAGAGGTTGCGCGTACTGAATCCTCCCGTAGCAACAACACTGAAAGCGTGGTTTATCGCATCAAAAGGTGACATCCCCGCCAACAACAAGGCCATGAAAGCAATCGCTGTTATGGCAATGTAGACTATGACGAAGACATTGATCAGTTTTTTAAACTTATATCTGAAATTGCTCCTTGAAACATCCATCACCTCCATTTTTGTCATTCTGACACCTACCGTTCCAACGGAAGGAAGGAGCATAATTATAAACACCACCACTCCCAAACCACCTATAAAGTGCGTGGAAGATCTCCAAAAGAGGAGGCCGTGTGGCAATGATTCTACCTCATTCAGAATGGTGGCCCCCGTAGTGGTATAGCCGGAAGAACTCTCGAACCAGGCATTTACCAATGAAAAATCTCCTCCCCAAAGCACATAGGGCAGCATTCCGAAAATACAAGAGAGAAACCATGCCAACAGAACGATAGCTAATCCCTCGCGGGCATTAATATCGTTCTTTTTACTTACAAATATCAGCGGGAAGACTCCAAAAAGAAAAGTAATAACACCACTGACAAGGAGTGGGCTAAATGAGGAATCTAAACCATAGATTGCCGAAACCACGGCAGAAAGCAACATAAAGAAGGCGTTGCATATCAGCGCGATTCCAACATATCTGGATATGATACCGGCATTCATCCGCTCTGTTTTTTTGCGGATTTATTTATATCTACGATGTCTTTAACACGATCATTTAACTCGGCAAGCTCGTCATTACCCTCTATCTTGACATCATAATTCTTGTTGAAACTGAGGTAGCCTTTAATGCCACGGGATATCTTAAGAAGCGGATTGATAAGATAATAGTTTAGGTAGTAATTGAAGAGTAATACCATCAGAAAGCCCAGCAAAACAGAGACCAAGCCCGGCATAAGGCTTCGGTAGAAATTATCCTGGAGCGACTGCGAGTTGTGAATTAAAGCATCCTGACTGTCATTGGTAAGTTTCTCTATATAGGCTTTCAGTTTGGTATAAACGGGCTGCAGACGGTTGAAATACCACTCCTTGCGAATATCGTCCCCGCTTATAAGCCATATATCGGAAGCTTCACGCACTACATACATATATGCTGCAAAGGCATACATCACGGAATCGGCATTAGCCTTGTCATGCTCAGTCACAAAACTCTCCCTTATATCGCTGAAAAAAGAGATGAATTCTTCATCATTGATTACCTCAATACTCTCTTCAATTACTTCTCCGACAACCAGATGCATCAGACGGAGATTGTATTCCTCCGCTCTTGCCAGAAGTCCTCTCGAAACCTCAATACTGTTGGCATTATCGGAAATAAGCTCAGTGACGTGATCATTCATCCTTGTAAATTCGAACATCGATATAGAACTCGATATCAGAAGAATCAGAGCTAATACTACGCATCCGAGAAAGACCTTTCTCTTTATGCCCATATTCAGTAAATTTGCCATAAACCAAGGGTTTGTATCACAAAGATATAAAATAAAACTCTAGAGTTCAACTTCAGTTTCGAAGACAAATGTCGCCGGGCCGGTAAGCCAGATATCCTCAAATGCCATTCCTTCTTTACAGGGCAGGAAATCGACTGCAAGATAGTCTCCCAGGGCTTGTATTTCAAACTTTACCCTTCGTCCGTAAGTGGTAAAAACTTTAGCTCCATGAACGAAAGAGGCAATTGAAGAAGCTGTAACTCCCGTACCGCAGGCAAAAGTTTCCGCCTCCACTCCCCTTTCGTATGTCCTGACTTTGATCTTATCCGGAGCAATTTCTACGAAATTTACATTTGTTCCCTTGGGAAAACGTTCGGCCCATCTCCACTTTTTCCCCTCACCGTCCACATCATAATTGGCTACATCATTGACAAAAATTACAAAATGGTCTGATCCGGTATCAAGAAAATAACCTTCGGGATAGAACGTGATTGGAGAATTGCCCTCCTTATCAGGAAGGAGGTCTCTCATCTTAAGACGAACTATACAACGATAGTTACCATACTCGAGCATTTCTGCACGATGATAACCATCTATCGCAGTAAACTCAAACCGTTTTATACCCATGTGGGCTGCAAATGCCACGAGACACCTGCCACCGTTACCGCACATTGTGCCTTCGAATCCGTCTGAATTGAAGTAGCGCATAGTGAAGTCATGCTGACCACCGGCCCCGAGGAGCATCATTCCATCTGCTCCAATGCCGAATCTCCGATCACAGAGCCATCTTATCTGAGAATCATCAAGATTGACAGATCCGTCTCGATTGTCAATAATCACGAAATCGTTACCGGCTCCCTGATATTTGTAAACTTTGATTCTTTTTGCCATACTGCAAGGTATTATTTTATCAAATTACTCTTTCATCAAATCAATCATTTGACGAGCTATTCTTTGCGAAGCGCCAGGACCTCCTAACTTATCACGCAAGGAAGCGTAATCGCTCTTCATAGTACTTCTGTAATCTTGGTCGGTGAACAGACGTGAAACCTCTGCAAATATCTTCTCCGGTGAGGCATCATCCTGAACGAGTTCCTTGAAAATGAGTTTGTCAAGGATAAGATTTGCCAGACTGATGTATTTCACCCTAACCAGAAGCCGCGCAATCAGATATGTAATCCGGTTGAAGCCATAGCACACCACTTGAGGAGTACCTATTAGAGCCGCCTCAAGACTCGCCGTACCGGAACTGATGACAGCAGCATCGGAGTGATTGAGCACCCCATAAGTATCACCTGATATTATACGAATAGAGCTATTCTCAGGTATAAATGAGCGATATAGTTGCAGATCAACAGAGGGAGCGGCAGCCAATAGCAGCTGATAATCCGCCAAAAGTGGATCCTGCTTCAGAAATCTCTCCATGATTACCATACGGGGAAGAAGAAAGCCTATTTCAGCCTCTCTGCTACCTACAAGCAAAGCTATCGAAGGAGCATTTCCGAGAGAGTGGCGAGATATGAACTCTTGCCGTTCCGAGTGAATGACCCGATAGGCATCTATGCTATCAATCAGAGGGTTGCCTGAGTACTGAGCCTCAACTCCAAGCTTGCGAAAGTACTCCTTCTCGAAAGGAAATATGATGAATAGTTCATCGACATATCTTCGAATCTGGCGGATGCGTCTCTCTCCGCGAGCCCAGAGCTTAGGGGCGATATAATAGAAGACTCGAATGCCGTGTCTATTGGCAAAGCGCGCAATCTTAAGGTTGAATCCTGGATAATCTATGAGAATCAAAACATCCGGACGGTATTTCAGCAAATCCCGCTTGCATAGCGCCATATTGCGTCTGATGTCTCCTATGCGGGATAGAACCTCCACAATACCCATCACTGCAGTTGATTTGTAGTGGCGAACCAGAGTACCTCCAACGGCAGCCATCAAATTTCCACCCCAAAAGCGGAACTCCGCTACAGGGTCCTCCGCAATCAATCCTTTCATCAGATTGGATCCGTGCAGGTCCCCCGAAGCCTCACCGGCAATGAGATAGTAGCGCATGACAG
>Ga0208040_1001027_pt1 | contig 29505 bp, 25 predicted proteins | sample AD_UKC083_MetaG_FD_184431 | JGI IMG/M metagenome (GOLD analysis project Ga0208040, IMG submission 184431) | Active sludge microbial communities of municipal wastewater-treating anaerobic digesters from USA - AD_UKC083_MetaG (SPAdes) (version 2) | ecosystem: Engineered > Bioreactor > Anaerobic >...
GATTTGCGTTCGATTCAGGAAATGCTGGGGCATGAAAGCCTCTCCACGACGCAGAAATACACGGCGGTCAACATCAACCGCCTGATGGAAGTTTATGATAAAGCCCATCCCAGGGCGAAGAGGCAAAGGCCATGAGTTGCGACCTTTGAAAAATGTCATTTCGAGGAGCGCGAGCGACGAGAAATCTAAAGATCCCTCATTGCATTCGGGACATGGATTTCTCCCTTCGGTCGAAATGACAAAAATGGCGGTTATTCAAAGTTCTCGATCTGTGAGCTAAAAGGTAGGAGAATCCATGCATATTAAAGGTACAACCATCCTGGCGATTAAAAAAGGTGATGCCATTACGGTGGCCGGCGACGGCCAGGTCACGCTGGACACGACGATTCTGAAGCACGGCGCGCGCAAAGTGCGCAGGTTGTACAACAACGAAGTGATTGTCGGGTTCGCGGGAGCGACCGCCGATGCGTTCACGCTGTTTGACCGCTTTGATCAGAAACTGGAGCAGTACAACGGGAATCTGCTTCGCGCCGCCGTGGAGCTGACCAAGGATTGGCGCACCGACCGGGTGCTGCGTCACCTGGAAGCGCTGATGATTGCGGTCAGCAGGGATTATTCCCTGATTATTTCCGGCAACGGGGATGTCATTGAATCGGATGACGATGTGATGGCCATCGGATCGGGAGGCGCTTTTGCGCAGGCGGCGGCCCGCGCGCTGGTCAGGCACAGCGATCTGTCCGCCACGGAAATTGCCAGGGAAGCGATGAAAATCGCCTCGGAAATCTGCATCTATACCAACGATCACATTACGCTGGAAGAAATCAACCTGAGCGAAGAAAAGCCCAAAGAAGTCAGGAAGAGCAAAAAATAAAGGAGTTTTTGGAAAAGAATGAATAATTCAGGGTTAACTCCCCGCGAGATCGTGGAGCGGCTGGACCGGCATATCATCGGACAGGCCGACGCCAAACGGGCCGTTGCCATTGCGCTTCGCAACCGCTGGCGCAGGCAGAATGTTCCCGAAGAGCTGGCGGATGAAATATCGCCGAAGAATATTATCATGATCGGGCCCACGGGGGTCGGCAAAACGGAAATCGCCAGAAGGCTGGCCAAGCTGGACAACTCTCCTTTTCTGAAAGTGGAGGCGTCAAAATTTACGGAAGTCGGCTATGTGGGACGGGACGTGGAATCCATGGTGCGCGATCTGGTGGAGCTTTCCATCAACATGCTGAAAGCCGAGGAGCAGGATCATGTTCAGGCAAAGGCCGCTGAAATTGCCGAAGACCGGCTTCTGGATCTGCTGCTGCCGCCCCGTCCCTCGGAAAAAAACGTGGGCGACATGCTGACGGATGTTGATCCGGAACAAACGCGACTGCCCCTGAATGAAGAGCAGATTCGCAAACAGGACGCGACGCGCGAAAAGTTGCGCAAACTGCTGCACGACGGAAAGCTGGACGAACGCATGGTGGAGCTGGAGATTGCCGAGCCTCGCAGCGGCCCCATGATCGAGATCTTTTCCGCCGCCGGCATGGAAGACATGGGGCTCAACCTGAAAGACATGCTGGGCAACATGATGCCGCAGAAGAAGAAAAGAAGAAACGTCAAAGTGCCGGAAGCCCTGGAGATCATCGCCTCCGAAGAGGCGCAAAAGCTCATTGACATGGACAAGGTCACCAAAACCGCGCTGGACCGCGTGGAGCAGTCAGGCATTATTTTCCTGGACGAAATCGACAAGATTGTCGGCGGAGACTCGCAACACGGGCCCGATGTTTCGCGCGAGGGCGTTCAGCGGGATCTGCTGCCGATTGTCGAAGGATCGAACGTCAACACCCGCTACGGCATGGTCAAAACCGACCATATCCTGTTTATCGCGGCGGGCGCGTTTTCCGGAACCAAGCCGTCCGATCTGATTCCGGAGCTGCAGGGGCGCTTCCCGATCCGCGTGGAGCTGGATTCGCTGGGGAAGGAAGAGTTTGTGCGGATCCTGACCGAGCCGAACAACGCGCTGGTCAAGCAGTACACGGAAATGATGGCGACGGAAGACATCCGGCTGTCGTTTACCTCCGACGCGGTGGAGCAGATTGCCGAAGTGGCCACGGTCGTCAATGAACGGACCGAGAACATCGGCGCGCGAAGGCTTTACACGATCATGGAGACGCTCCTGGAAGACATTTCTTTTGACGCGCCGGATCTGAAGGAAAAGAAAATCGTCATTGACGCGAAATACGTGGAAGAGAAACTGGACAACATTGTGGAAGATGAAGATTTAAGCCGGTACATCTTGTAAACGGAGACCCAGATGGAAAAACTTCAAAGTTCGATGGAGCGGGCGGACATTCTGCTGGAGGCGCTGCCCTATATCCGGCGGTTTTACAACAAAACCATCGTCATCAAGTACGGCGGACACGCCATGGTCGATCAGGACCTGAAGGACAAGTTCGCCCGCGACGTGGTGATGATGAAATACATCGGCATCAATCCGGTCGTCGTGCACGGCGGCGGGCCGCAGATCGGCGGCTTTCTCAAAAAACTGGGCAAGGAGTCCAAGTTCATTCAGGGCATGCGCGTGACGGATGAAGAAACTATGAACATCGTCGAAATGGTTCTGGTCGGCATGGTCAACAAGGAAATTGTCGGCCTGATCAACCGGCACGGCGGAAAGGCCGTGGGCCTGAGCGGCAAGGACGGAAATCTGGTGGAGGCGGAAAAATATTATTTGAATGACGAAAAAGCGAAAAACACGCCTTCGGAGATTATCGACATCGGATTGGTGGGAAAGGTCAAAGCGGTCAACGCCGGGTTGATCGTTTCCCTGGCCGCAAACGGCTTCATTCCCGTCATTGCGCCGACCGGGATGGGGGAGAACGGTGAAACTTACAACATCAACGCCGACATCGTCGCCGGAGAAGTGGCCGCCGCCCTGAAAGCGGAAAAACTGCTTTTGCTGACGGACGTGGCGGGCGTTCTGGACGCGGGAAAAAACCTGATCAACACCATGACGGATCAGGAGGCCCTGCATCTGATTGACGAAGGCATCGTGGAAGGCGGCATGTTTCCCAAAGTCAAATGCTGCCTCAAGGCGCTGCGCGGCGGCGTGAAAAAGGCGCACATCGTGGACGGGCGCCTCAAGCACGCGATCCTGCTGGAAGTCTTTACGGACAAGGGAATCGGAACGGAAATCGTTTTATAAATCTTCAAAAGGAACTGCTCATGAACGAAAAAAAGATCATGGCGCTGGCCGATCAGCATATCATGAACACCTACCGGCGGGCGCCGATTGCGCTCGTCAAAGGCGAAGGCGCAAAGCTCTGGGACGCAAGCGGCAGGGAATATCTGGATTTTGTCGCGGGGATCGCCGTGTGCAATCTGGGGCATTCCCATCCCAAAGTTGTCAAGGCGATCAAAAAACAGGCCAAGGAGCTGATGCACGTCTCCAACCTGTATTACACGAAGCCCCAGGGGGAAGTCGCCGCGCTGCTTACGAAGCATTCCTTTGCCGACAAGGCCTTTTTCTGCAACAGCGGCGCGGAAGCCAATGAGGCGGCCATCAAACTGGCGCGAAAATACGCCCATGAAAATCTGGGCGCGGATAAATTCGAACTCATCACCATGAAAGACTCTTTTCACGGCCGGACGATGGCGACCATTACCGCCACAGGTCAGGAGAAGTTTCAATTCGGCTTTACGCCGCTTCTCGACGGCTTTACATACGCGCCCTTCAACGATCCGGCGGCGCTGGAGGCGGCCATTTCTCCCCGAACCTGCGGGATCATGCTGGAGCCGATTCAGGGGGAAGGCGGCGTGATTATTCCCGATGACGGCTACCTGGCGAACGTACGGGAGATCTGCAACCGTCATAAGATTTTGATGATCGTCGATGAGGTGCAGACCGGCATCGGGAGGACGGGCAAGCTGTTCGCCTATGAATATTCCGGCGTTAAACCCGACATCATGACGCTGGCCAAGGCGCTGGGCAACGGCTTTCCGGTAGGCGCCATGCTGGCGACCGATGAAGCGGCCCGCGCCTTTTCACCCGGCAATCACGCATCCACCTTCGGCGGCAACCTGCTGGCGATGGCGGCGGTCAAAGCCACGCTGGAAACTCTGATCAAAGACGGCGTGCTCGATCATTGTCAACGCATGGGGAATTATTTCCTGGCCAAGCTTCAGGATCTGAAGGCCAGACACGCATTGATTTCCGAAGTGCGGGGCAGGGGGCTTATGCTGGCCTGCTCTCTGACCATCGACGGCGCGGACATCGTTACGTCCTGCCAGGAAAAAGGGTTGCTGATCAACTGCACCGGCGGCAAGACGCTGCGTTTTGTCCCGCCGCTGATTGTAGAGGAAAAAGATATTGATGCCGCAATTTCCATACTCGATGACGTCATGGAGGGGAAATGAAGAAAGATTTGCTGAGTTTCGCCGGTATGCAGCCGCCGGATTTTGAAGAAATCCTGCGGCGGACCGCCCGCCTCAAGAAAATGCTGAAGGAAGGCAGAAAGCATGCGTCGCTTGCGGGCAAAACGCTGGGCATGATTTTCGACAAATCTTCCACGCGAACCCGGATTTCCTTTGAAGTGGGCATGTACCAGCTGGGCGGCATCGCGCTTTTTCTGAATTCCCGGGACACGCAGATCGGACGCGGCGAAACGCTTGCGGATTCCGCCCGGATGATGTCCTGCTACCTCGACGGCATTATGATCCGGACCTTCGCCCAGGAAAGCGTTGAAGAACTGGCCCGCTATGCGACCATTCCGGTCATCAACGGGCTGACGGACCTGTTGCATCCCTGCCAGATTCTGGCGGATCTGTTTACGATTCAGGAGAAAAAAGGATCCTATGAAGGCGTCAGGGTTGCCTATATCGGCGACGGAAACAATGTGGCCAACAGTTGGATCGAAGCGGCAACGCACCTGCCTTTCGAACTGGCGCTGGCCTGTCCCGAGGGCTACGATCCGGATTCTCGCCTGATGAAGGAAAGCCGGAAAGACGGACGGGATCGCGTCCGGCTGTGCCGCGATCCGTTTGAAGCCGCGGCGGGAGCGGACGTGCTCTATACGGACGTCTGGACCAGCATGGGGCAGGAGGCCGAGTCCCAGGAGCGGAAAAAGATCTTTGCGAATTACCAGATCAACGGAAAACTTCTGGGGGTGGCGAAGAAAGACGCCATCGTGATGCACTGTCTGCCCGCGCACCGCGGCGAGGAAATTACCGCCGAGGTCATCGACGGGCCGCAGTCCGTTGTGATTGACGAAGCGGAAAACCGCCTGCACGCGCAGAAGGCGGTCTTGGAAATATTGCTTTGAAGTGAAAAAGGGGACCGAAAAAGGGGACGGTTCTATTTTTGATGCACTCGTAAAAAATGATTCAAACCGTCACTCCGGCGAATCCCGTATCGCAGTAAGGGCGTGCGCCGGGGTCCATAACTCATTGTAATTACTGGATACCGGCCTTCGCCGGTATGACGAAAAAGGGGCGAAATTGGATTTTTACGAGACTGTCAGTTTTCACAAATAATGCGCGGCTAAAGCCACGCACTACATGAAAAGAGAGCTTTGAATAACGGCCTTTTTTGTCATTTCGACCGAAGGGAGAAATCCATGTCCCGAATGCAATGAGGGATTTTTAGATTTCTCGTCGCTCATGCTCCTCGAAATGACATTTTTCAAAGCTCTCGAAAAAAGGGATAAAACATTTTGAACCGGAAGGCCCGGCAAATGAAAGAAAAGATGTTTTGAGGAGGAAAAATCGTGGCAAAAAAAATTAAAAAAGTGGTGTTGGCATATTCCGGCGGTCTGGACACGTCGGTGATCGTGAGATGGTTGATTGAAACCTACGGCTGCGAGGTCATTTGCTTTGCGGCCGACGTGGGGCAGAAGGAAGAGCTCACAGGGCTTAAGCAGAAAGCCATCCGGACAGGCGCCAGCAAAATCTACATCGAAGACCTGCGGGAAGAATTCGCGCGGGATTTCGTGTTTCCGGCGCTGCGCGCCAACGCGATTTACGAGGGAACCTATCTGCTCGGAACGTCGCTGGCCCGTCCCCTGATCGCCAAACGGCAGATCGAAATCGCCCAAAAGGAAAAGGCGGACTCGGTTTGCCACGGCGCGACCGGAAAGGGCAACGATCAGGTGCGCTTTGAGCTCACCTACATCGCGCTCAACCCCAAAATCAATATCATTGCGGCCTGGAAGGACGACCACTGGACGTTCGATTCCCGGGAGTCCATGTTTGATTACGCGGAGAAACACAACATCCCGCTTCCGCTGACCAAGTCCAAGCCCTACAGCTCCGACCGCAATCTGCTGCACATTTCCCATGAAGGCGCCATTCTGGAAGACACATGGGCGGAGCCGCCGGAAGACATTTTCGTGCTGACCCGGTCGCCCGAAGCAGCGCCGGACAAGCCCGCCTATGTGGAAATTGATTTTGTCAAAGGCAACCCCGTGGCGATCGACGGCAAAAAGATGTCGCCCGCGAAGCTGATGGACCGTATCAATTTGCTGGCCGGAGCCAACGGCGTCGGCCGGGTGGACATGGTGGAGAACCGGTTTGTCGGCATGAAATCCCGCGGTGTGTATGAAACGCCCGGCGGCACGGTTCTGTGGGCCGCGCACCGGGCGGTGGAGTCCATTACGATGGACCGGGAGGTTATGCTGATGCGCGATTCGCTCATTCCGAAGTATGCCCAGCTCGCCTACAACGGATTCTGGTATGCGCCGGAAATGCAGACGCTTCAGGCCTACATCGACGCGACGCAGGAAAACGTCACCGGCACGGCCAGGATGAAACTCTACAAAGGCAACTGCATCGTGGTCGGCCGCAAATCTCCCTATTCGCTCTACAGCGAGGCGTTTGCCACGTTTGAGAAAGACGAAGTCTATAACCAGAAGGACGCCATCGGCTTCATCCGCCTCAACGGCCTGCGGCTCAGGATCAAGAAAATGATGAAAAAATAAACCATCTCAAAAGAGGGCGCATCATGGCTGACGCAAAAAAACCCTGGGCGGGACGATTTCAGGAAGCCACGGCTCCCAGCGTGGAGCGCTTTACCAGCTCCCTTCATGTTGACCGCCGCCTGTATCGTCATGACATTGAAGGTTCGATTGCCCATGCGACGATGCTGGCTGATTCGGGCATCATTTCCCGCGCAGACGCGAAGGCGATCATCCGCGGGCTGAAAAGCATCCGGGCCGATATGGAAAAGGGTCGTTTTGTTTTCGACCCCGCCGACGAAGACATTCACATGGCCATTGAAAAAGAGCTGATCCGGCGCGCCGGAGACGCGGGTGCAAAACTGCATACCGCGCGCAGCCGCAACGATCAGATCGCGCTGGATGTTCGGCTGTACCTGCGCGACGAGGCGGACGGGTTGATCCGCCTGCTCAATGCGCTCCAGAAGCAACTGGTCGGCATGGCCAAAAAGGAAATCGCCACCATCATGCCCGGCTACACGCATCTGCAAAAGGCGCAGCCGGTTCTTTTGTCTCACTATCTGCTGGCGTTTGCCGAAATGTTTGCCCGCGACGGAGAGAGGCTGGAAGACTGCCGAAAGCGCCTGAACGTTTTGCCGCTGGGGGCGGCGGCCCTGGCCGGGACGGGGCTGCCGATCGACCGGACCCGCACGGCCCGGCTTCTTCGCTTTCCGGAAGTCAGCCGCAACAGCATGGATACGGTGGCCGACCGGGACTACATCGCGGAGTTTATTTTTGCGGCGTCGCTGGCCATGGCGCACCTGAGCCGTTTCTGCGAGGATCTGGTGTTGTGGTCTTCCGAAGAGTTCGGCTTTGCCGAGATTTCCGATGCCTACACCACCGGCAGCAGCATCATGCCGCAGAAGAAAAATCCGGACGTCGCGGAGCTGATCCGGGGCAAAACGGCAAGGGTTTACGGCGATTTGACGGCGATTCTGACGCTCGTCAAAGGGCTTCCCATGACGTATAACCGGGATCTTCAGGAGGACAAGGAGCCGTTGTTTGACGCGGTGGACACGCTTCACGATTGCCTCGCGGTTTTCCTGGAAATGCTGGCACACACCCGGTTTAACGCCGACAGAATGCATTTGGCGGCCCGCGGAGGTTTTTCAACCGCCACCGATGTGGCGGAATATCTCGTTGAAAAGGGAGTCCCCTTCCGCAGCGCCCATGAAATCGCGGGCGGAATCGTCGCCTACTGCATCAAAACCAAAAGGACGCTGGAGGACCTGACGCTGGGAGAGTATCAGTCTTTTTACGGCGGCTTTGAGGCGTCGATCCTCTCCAGGATACGGCTGGAAAACGCCGTCAACGCCCGTCGTCATTTTGGCGGCACGGCGCAAAAGGCGGTTCGGGAAAGGATTCGGGAATTTGAAAAAATTCTTGATAAAAAATAGCATCGGACCGGCTGCGCTTTGCGCTCTTTTGCTTCTGGGCTGCGGCCTGAAGGCCAATCCCGTTGCCCCGGCGTCCGGCGCTGCCCGGGGCGGAACGGTTCAGAAACCGTCAGTTGCAGCCGAAGGAGGCGCTGCGGTTTTGAGCTGGCGGCTTTCATCTTCAGACCGGGTCAGTTACACGATCATCGAGAGAAGCACGCTGGGAAGCGCGGGGAACATTTGCCGGGATTGTCCGCGCACGTTCGAACCGATCGACCGGCTGCCGGCGGACAACGCCGGGGAAAAGAGCCGGGAGTATCGGTTTGTCGATTCATCGGTCGGGAAAGGAAAGACATACAGCTACCGCTTGCAGTTGTGCGAGGAAACCGGCGAATGCCGGGAATCGCAAACCGTGGAAATCGATTTTTAAATAAGAAATCCGGAGGAGGCCTGTTTTATGTTCAGAGGAGCCATTACCGCGCTGGTGACGCCTTTTAAAAATGAAAAGGTGGATGAGGCGGCGTTGAGGGATCTGATAGAGTTCCAGATCGCGAACGGCATCGATGGTCTGGTGCCCTGCGGGACGACCGGCGAATCGCCGACCCTGTCCCACGATGAGCACGACCGGGTGATTGAAATCACCATTGACGCGGCGAAAAAACGGGTGCCGGTCATTGCCGGGACGGGATCCAACAGTACGGCGGAAGCGCTGCGCCTGACCCGGCATGCGTATGAGGCGGGCGCCGACGGCGCGCTCATCGCCTGTCCCTACTACAACAAGCCGACGCAGGAAGGGCTCTACCGGCATTTTTCACAGATCGCGAAGAGCGTGCCTTTCCCGATCGTTCCATACAATATTCCCGGGAGGACCGGCGTAAACATGTCGCCGGAATTGATTGCCCGTCTGGCCAAAATCGACAACATCGTCGGAATCAAGGAAGCGTCCGGATCTCTCAAGCAGATGAATGACGTGCTGGATCTGTGCGGGCCGGAGTTCGACGTATTGTCCGGCGACGACGGGTTTACGCTTCCCCTGATGGCGATCGGCGGGAAGGGGATCATTTCCGTCGCCTCCAATATCGTTCCCGCCGATATGGCCGCGATGGTCGATGCCGCCGAAGCCGGGGATCTCGCTGCGGCGCGGGCGCTGCACAAAAAAATGAGTCCTCTGTTTGATGTTCTGTTCATTGAGGTGAACCCGATTCCCGTCAAAGCCGCTCTGGCGTTGATGGGCAGGATTGCCGGTGAATACCGGCTGCCGCTTTGCCCGATGGCGCCGGCGAATTTAGAGAAACTCAGAAAGGCGCTGGCCGATTACGGTCTGATTTCCTAGGGCGACAGGGAAGGTTTTATTCGAAGTTACAGGAATGAAAGAAGGAGCAAGCAGTATGGTAAAGGTAATTGTAACAGGCGCCGGCGGGAAAATGGGAAGCCGGATCATCGGCATGATTTCGGCCATGGAAGAACTTCGCGTTGTCGGGGCCATCGAGGTCAAGGGCCATCCGATTATCGGAAGAGATTTGGGGCATTCTCTGGGGGCGGGGCGAACCGGCGCGCTGGTCAGCGACAGTCTGGCCGACTGCATCGATCAGGCCGACGTCGTGATCGACTTTACGGACCATGAAGCCTCGCTGACCTATCTGAAGATCGCCAGCGAAAAAAACCGCGCCATCGTGATCGGCTCCACGGGCTTCACCGCCGAAGAAATGGCAACCGCGAGAAGGCTTGCCGAAAAAACACGCTGCGTATTGTCGCCGAACATGAGCGTGGGCGTCAATGTGATGCTGAAGGTGCTGGAATACTGCGCCGGCATTCTTTATGAAGATTACGATGTCGAAATCGTCGAGGCGCATCATCATCTGAAAAAGGACGCGCCCAGCGGAACGGCCATGCAGATGGCGCGGGTGATTGCCGGCAGGCTGGGGCGTGATCTGGATAAAGAAGCGGTGTATGAGCGCCGCGGCATGATCGGAGAAAGGACCCGGAGAGAGATCGGCATTCAGACGATCCGTGCCGGGGACATTGTGGGCGAGCACACGGTGATCTTCGGGGGCATCGGGGAGAGACTGGAATTTATCCACCGCGCGCAGAGCCGGGACAATTTTGCCAAGGGAGCGATCCGCGCGGCGCAATGGATTGTCAAACAAAAAAACGGCCTGTATGACATGCAGGACGTTCTGGGGCTGCGGGACTCCCGCTAGGGAGGCGTTATGCTGGAGGGAACCCTCGCCTATATCGGCATCGGCGCCAATCTCGATGACCCTCCGGCGCAGTGTCGTCAGGCCGTCGAAAGACTTTCCGGCGTTTCGGGGATTACGCTGGAAAGGGTCTCATCCTTTTACAGGACAGAGCCGGTGATTCCGGAATCGGCCGGCCGGAAACAACGGGGGGAGCTGGAGAAGCAGAACTGGTTTGTCAACGCGGCGGCGGAAATCCGGACCGTCCTTTCGCCCCGGGACCTTTTGAAGGAACTCCAGCATATTGAAAATTCCATGGGGCGGGTCCGGACGATTAAGGGAGGACCCAGAATTATCGACCTGGACCTGTTGCTGTACGGCCAGGAGATTCATGAGGAAGAGGGGCTGACGGTGCCGCATCCGGAAATGCACCGGAGGCTTTTTGTGCTGGAACCCCTGTGCGAGATTGCTTCCTATTTGATTCACCCGGCATTCGGCGTTTCGATGCGGGGACTGAAAGACCGGCTGGACGACAACAAAACCGTTGAACGCATTTGAAGGAAAAGAAGGTTGACATGAATATCATCAAAGTGCTGGCTATCCTGGTATTGATTTACGTGGGTTACAGGATTGTAACCATGTTCCGAAGGATGAAATCGCAGGAGGCCAGAGCCTACCGCGTGGACGACGCGCCGAAAGGGGAGGACCTGGTGCAGGATCCGTTTTGCAAAACCTACGTTCCCAAAAGCCAGGCGTACGTGAAGGAAATCGACGGCAAGCCGCACTACTTTTGCGGCAAAGAATGCTTTGAGAAGTACCTCACAGAGAAAAAATAACGCATAGAAACTTCAGGGGGGATTATGAAATTTTTTATCGATACGGCGAACATCGCGGAAATTCGGGAAGGACTGTCGCTGGGAATGGTGGACGGCGTGACAACGAATCCGTCTCTGATTGCCAAGGAAAAAAGGGGCTTTGATGCCGTGGTGAAGGAAATCCTGGAAATCGTGGAGGGGCCGGTCAGCCTGGAGGTGGTGAGTCCGGAAGCGAAAGGGATGGTTGCCGAAGGCAAAAAACTGGCCCGGCTGGGCGATCAGGTGGTCATCAAGGTGCCGATGACGACCGAAGGCCTCAAAGCGACCAAGCTGTTAGCCGCGGACGGCATCGACGTCAATCAGACCCTGGTTTTTTCCCCGCTGCAAGCCCTGATGGCGGCCAAAGCCGGCGCGGCCTATGTCAGCCCGTTTGTCGGACGTCTGGACGATATCGCGCATGACGGCATGGAACTGGCGCAGCAGATCCTGGACATCTACGACAACTATGAGTATGACACCGAGGTCATTGTCGCCAGTATCCGTCATCCGAAACATGTGCTGGACGCCGCGCTGATGGGCGCGGACATTGCCACGATTCCTTTTAAAGTCATCGCGCAGCTTGCCCAGCATCCCCTGACGGACAAGGGGATTGCGCTGTTTCTGGAAGACTGGAAAAAAGTGCCGGAAAAATAGTCGGATCGCTGCGGGAAATGAGACGGTGAATCGGCCCGAATGGGTAAAACAGGCGAAAGGGAGTATGAACAAAAGACGAGAAATATGGAATCTTCCCAACAGCATTACGCTGGCCCGCATCAGCGTTGTGCCGTTTTTGTTCTTTCTCCTGGCGTCCCCCGGCCCCTTCTGGTCGCTTACACTGGCCGCCCTGTTTGTTCTGGCCGCGCTGACGGATTTTCTGGACGGGTATATCGCCCGCAAATATAATCTGATCACCACAATGGGCAAGTTTCTGGATCCGCTGGCCGACAAGCTGATTGTCAACACGGCCATGATTCTTATGATTCCGATCGGGCGAATTGACGCCTGGATTGTCGTCGTCATCATCATCCGGGACCTGATCGTGGACGGCATCCGCAGCATCTCGTCTTCCGAGGGAATTTATATCCAGGCCAGCGTCCTGGGAAAGCAAAAAACCGTCGCCCAGATCATTGCGGTGACCGCGCTGATGATCCATTACCCCTTTTTAGGGCTGGATGCGCATCTGGTCGGCACGGCCATTCTTTACGCGGCTTTGCTGCTGACGGTTTATTCGGGGCTGGATTATCTGTTTCAATTCTATCGGGGAACCTACATGCGGCCGGAGAACCATTGATATTATTGGATTCCGGTTTCGGCGTCATGGTCCGGCAGAAAGCAGGGCGGCGTTTGAAGAGGCGCAGGGAACGTTCATTTTTCTATTGACAAGCTGAAACGATTTGTTATATTCACCCGCGTTCTTAAGTGAGCGGGCGTAACTCAGTGGTAGAGTGCTACCTTGCCAAGGTAGACGTCGACGGTTCAAATCCGTTCGCCCGCTCCATTTTTTTTGGCGGCATAGCCAAGTGGCTAAGGCAGCGGTCTGCAAAACCGTTATTCATGAGTTCGAATCTCATTGCCGCCTCCATGAAAATCAATAGCTGCGGGATTGATCCCCGCAGCTATTTTCGTTTTCTCCGGGATTATGACACAGTCTATTTTTCATCATTCCCGCAAAGATACTATGTTGCAATTCATTTTCAAGTCGTTTCGCTCTTCTCTGGAAAGAGTGAGTCCCATGTAGTGCGTAGCTTTAGCTGCGCTTTAACGGGTCTGAAGACCCGTGCTATATTCATTTAGAATGAAAAAGGGGATGTTATTGCATGCTCTCCCGGGTGATCTTCCGGTTTCCATTCAGTTTGCTCAATTCCAGATTTTGACGGCTTCGTAAAAAGTCAATTTCGCACTCTTTTCGTCATACCGGCAAAGGCCGGTATCCAGTAATTACAATGAGTTATGGACCCCGGCTTTCGCCGGGGTGACGGTGTGGGTTGCTTTTTACGATGTCGTCAAAGTTTCCGCATTTTTTTGTCCACGGCAACCACGTATCCGGAAGAGATGGAGACGATGGAATCGGGGATTTTTTCAGCAGCGTGGAACCGGCTCGTTGGAAAAGCGGCGGAAATAAAAAGCATCAGAAGGGACAGGGCAAGAAGGGGGGCGCATTCAATCTGGAGAACATATGTTTGTAGAGAGCTTTGAAAAATGTCATTTCGAGGAGCGTGAGCGACGAGAAATCTAAAGATCCCTCATTGCATTCGGGACATGGATTTCTCCCTTCGGTCGAAATGACAAAAACGGCCGTTAATGAACAACCCCGCCGCAAGCAGCGGGGTATCAAAAGCTTTCTATTTTGTATGGGCCATTCGCCGCAAGCGGCGGGGAATGGAACCCTAAGAGATTCAAAGCTCTCTTGTCTTATGCTGTATTTGTGAGGCGTTGCTTTTTAACAAAATCCGATAGGCGTTTCAAGTTCTTTCGTCGTATGCAAAGCCAAATATAAACATTTGTAATAATTATCGAAGTATTGTATGAAAAAAAGCATTTATAAAAAGTAAACTATGGTTTGGGGTAGAAGCAACATTTATTGGAGATATTTGGGTGGCGGTTTGGTGCAAAAAAGGTTGTTTTTTGGGTGAGCTCCTTGGCAAAGGCAAAAGAAATTAACTCAACGGAAAAGTTGTTAAATGTTATTCGCGGCGCGAAACCGCCTTTTCCGGCGACGCCGGGCAGCGGTCCGAATATTTCTTTCAAGAAAAAGCCTTCCTTGAAGATAACCGCCAACTTATTCCGTTTTTTCAATGGGAAGCGGCCTTTTCAGGTAGGCGTGGATATCGGGGCCAATGCCGTCACGATGGTCAAAATGAGGAAAACCTCTGACGGCAAATCCCTGCTGGTCGATCAAAAGGTTGTGAAATTCGGCGAGGGGATTTCAAAAAAATCCCCTGAATTCAATACCTTGCTCAAATCATCGCTTACGGCATTTGCCGGATCGTTGGATGATTGCGATATCTGGGCGATGATGTCCGCCGCGGAAGTGAATGTATTCCGTTTGAAGATACCGATTGTTCCCGCAAATCAAATGGAAAACGTCATCTACTGGGCGGCCAAAAAAGAAAATCCCATCGATGAAAAGGAAGCTTTTTTTGATTACGAAGTTCAGGGCAAAATCAACGACCAGGGCATTCCAAAGTACGCCGTCATGGTGTACAGCGCACCCCGGTCCGAGCCGCAGAAAGTAAAAGATTTGTTTTCTTCCATCGGCGTGAGCCTGACAGGCGTCACCATCGCGCCTTTTGCCATTCAAAATTATTTCCGGACGGAATGGATCAAGGCTGGGGAAGGGGCCTTTGCCGGCATTTTTATCGGACATGATTTTTCGAGAATCGACATCTATCGGAAAAATGACCTGGTGATGACACGGGTAATCAAGACAGGCATCAGCAGCATGATGGAGGCTATCGATGATGCCATCGCGGAAGCGTCCCCGGGCGCCAGGGAAGAAAAGGAGAGAGCCAAAGCCTTATTGAATGAAATTGCCGCCGATCCGGAAAAATGGATGAAAGAGGATGGCGGCGTCAACTGGGCCGAAACCGGAATTCTGGAGATGACGGCGCCCGCTCTGGAGCGCCTGCTGCGTCAGATCGAAAGAACGATGGAATACTTCGCCACCTCCGTCGGTTTTGAGAAGGTGGAGAAAGTTTATCTTTCGGCTGCGATCAGCGTATTTTATTACCCCCTGCTGCATTACCTCAGAGAACAAATCGGTTCCATCAGTGAATATTTTGATCCGTTTGCAGGCAAACCATTTCCGGTCAAAAGCGGGCTTTCGTCTCTGGCGGAAAGAGCCTCGCTGATTCCGGCCATCGGGCTGGCCCTGTCGGACAGCAAACACACGCCGAATGCCATCTTCACCTACGCGCAGAAAAAACAGGAGCTGATCCGCAAGAGGATCAACCGCGGCGTTTTTTCGACGTTCGCGGCCGCTTTGGCCGTCTGCCTCGTCATTATGGCTCTTCAGGTCAGCGAGGCAAGGCAGCTTGGTGTTCAAAAAGGAAAACTCGAAAAAGAACTCTTGCTCTTGGGCCCGAAGTTGTCTAAAGATAAAATTGCTGAAATGGCCAAAGAAATGAAAATTCGCAATCAGCACAACCAGCGGTATTCACAGAAATACAAAGGTCTGGCGCTGATCAGCGAATTGTCTTTCCTGACGCCGGATGATATTCGCCTGACCCAGGTGCGGATGTCCATTCCGGAGCCGGGCGCCGGAGGGCAAACAACCGGGGCAGCCGGAAAGGAAGCGGCGCCAAAAGAAAATCTTGTTCTCCAGGGCGTCGTCCTGGGTTCCCGCGGCGCGATGGACGCGCAGCTGGCGCAATATGTCATGAAACTGGAAAATTCACCCATGCTGCAGGGTGTGGTTCTGCAGAAAAGCAGCGTCGCAAAATTCAGGAACAGTGAAATTCTGCAGTTTGTGATCAACGCGAAAATAGGGTAGCGATGATAAAGAAAATAATGGAGAAAATTCCGTCCAAAAACGTGGGATACATGATCATCTGCGGTGGCATTATTCTTCTGATCATTTTGCTGGGGATTCTTCCCCTGCATCGATACAACGTCAAGCGTTCGGAGGCTGTCGCGGGCATTCAGGCGCAAATCGACGAGCAGAAGGAACTGCGGCAGATTTATCAGTTGATCAGCCAGGCTTCGTTGAAAAAAGACGACCGAATTCTGCCGAACCCGATGAAAACGAAACTGTCCCGGCAGAACATGGATGAATTTCAGGATTCTTTCCGGGCGGAAGCGGCCAAGGCCGGCATCAACATTCTCTCCCTCATTCCGGATGTAAAAACCATGGCCGGCGGTTCGCAAAACCTTCTTTACACAGCCATGCTGAAAGGAGAGTTTGCCGATTTCCGGAAATTGATGATCGGGCTGGGGTCGCTGCCGTACATCGACCGGATCGAAGGGATCAACATGGAGCAAAACAGCGACTCCATGGATTTTGAATTGAAGATATGGGTGGCCCTGGCCGGATAGACGGATGCGGAAAGAATGAAGAAGCTCAACACTAGACAAATGATCATTCTGGCGGTTACCGCTGTTGCGGTCCTGTATGCCGGCTATGAATTGCTGATTGCCGGTCCTTCCGCCAAAAAGGCCGGCAAAGCAACCGCGCCTGTTGAAGAAAAAGCTGCCCTTGCCGCATTGACCAGTGATATCATGTCGAACAAGGCAACCGCAGCCGATGTTTATGTGGCTCAAAGAGCGGAGGCCGAGTGGAGCAAAAATCCTTTTTGGGACAAGGCTTCCTACCGCGCCTTTGCCCAGAAGGAGGAAATGAAAGGCGTCAAAGAGGGGCCCAAAATCGTTTATTCCGGTTATGTCGAAACCGGGGCTAAGAAAATGGCGATTATCAACGGTTGGGAATACGAAGCCGGTCAGTCCCTTGACGTCGAAGGATACCTTTTGAAAAGAGTGACGCCATCGCGCGTTCTGATTATCAATCGCACCACGGGCGGCGAAACCTATGTGCCGATTCAGGAATAGAAACCTTTGCACAAACTGGTTTCCTGTCGTTCCCGCGAAGCCTGCCCTCGAGAAGTCGGGGGGCGGGAATCCAGTATTAAAGGAACTGGTTCCCCGCCTCCGCGGGGACGACGTCTGGATACCGGCCTTCGCCGGCATGACGGCTAGAGGGGTTGTGAAAAGCTCTCGAATAGAAAGCCCCGCGGGTTTTTGGAAAAGCGAAAAAACAGGAGGTTGAGGCCTTGACCTTAAGAAAAAGACGCAAAGAATTATATCAAACGGCAATCGGCTTTCTTGTGCTGGTGCTCCTCATCGGGTGCGCGGGGGATATGAAAAGCAAAAAGCCGGACCCGTTTTTTGAAAAATGGGAAACGATGGCGGAGGCTTCCCGCGGATCTTCTCCGGCAGACAGGCAAAAAATCATAGAACTTCCGACGCCTTCCGACCAAAAAGCGCAACTTTCCGCTCTGATAGGGGATAAATCCCAAAAACTTCCGACCAAGCCGATCAATCTGACCATGCGGCAGGCGGATCTCAAGGCCGTGCTGCGGGCCATGGCCAAAGCCGTCAATACCAATATCTTAATTAAAAATGATTTGAAAGGCGACGTCAGCGTCGATTTCCGCTCGGTCCCCTGGGATCAGGCCTTTACCGGTCTGTTAAAGACGCACGGGTTGAGTTATGTGTGGGAAGGCAGCATCATCCGCGTCATGTCCATTGAAGACATTGACCATGAATTGAAGCAGAAAGTGCAGATGCGTGAAATTGACTGGGTGGAACCCCTGATGGACCCTGTAATCATCAAAATCGACTATGCCGATCCGAAAAAACTGGAGAAGACGCTGCAGAACTTTCTAACGAAAGACAAAGAAGGCAAGACAAGAGGCTCTGTAACGCTCGATGAACACAGCAATTCCATGATCATCTCCGCAAGCGCGCGCGATCTGGAGCGCATGGTTCCCATTATTGAAAAGCTGGACAAATCGACGCCGCAGATCCTGATCAAGGCCAATATTGTCGAAACGTCAAAAAGCGTCGCGCGCGATCTGGGGATCAAGTGGGGCGGATACAACAGCGGTAATTTGAGCGGCAACCAGCTTGTGGTTACCGGCGGCAGAGGGGTGCCATCCGGCGGAAGAACGTACACTACCGATCCTACCGACAAGCAAATATCCCTGGGGTCGGGAACAATGGGGGTTGATTTCCCGGCCGGCAGCGCGGGATCGCAATTACTGGATGCCGCAACCGGTCCCCTCGGCACGTTGGGCCTGATGTTCGGCGTCGTCGGTGGAAATTTACTGGAAATGGAATTGCAGGCTCTGCAGAGCGACAGTAAGATCAATATTGTTTCGAGTCCCTCGATCACAACGCTGGACAACCAGAAAGCCTTTACCGAGAACGGAAAGAAAGTTCCTTTTGTTACATTGCAGCCCAGCACAACGCCTGGCGTTCTCCCCACACAAACCGTGACTTTTCAGGACGCCGTGATGAGGCTGGAAATTACGCCCCATGTGATTGACGGCAAAAACCTGAAGATGCAGATCAAGGTTTCGAAAGATGAACTGGATTTCAGCCGCGCCGCCGATATGTACGGCAATCCCATCATCAACAAGAAGCTCACCGAAACCTCGCTTATTGTCCGAGACGGGGAAACCATCGTGATTTCAGGGTTGACCAAAGAAACCAATACGGCCGGCGATGCGGGCTGGCCGTGGCTGAAAGACATTCCGGTTTTGGGATGGGCCTTTAAAGCCGACAGCCGGTCCGAAGACATGGAAGAGGTTCTGATTTTTATTACGCCGCATATCCTGAAGGTCGCCGGCATCAATGAGCGGCTTTCCTCGGGGATTCAGGAAAAACCGGCTTCCGGGCAGAAGGGCATTAATTAAAGGGAGGCGCCGGAAATGGATTATTTCAATATTCTTCATTTCAAAAAGGAACCTTTTTCCAATTCTCCGGAACCGGAGTTTCTTTTCGCGGCGCCGCAGTACGACATCTGTCTTCAGATGCTCGAGATGTCCGTTCGTCTGAGGCGCGGACTCAGCGTGGTGATCGGCGATGTGGGCACCGGGAAAACAACCCTCTGCCGCAAGCTGATCCAGAATTTATCTGCACCCACACCTTCGGAGTCGCCGGAGATCGATACCTATCTTTTGCTGGACCCCGCGGTGGAAAGCTCAATCGTCTTTGTCAAAACCGTTGCCGGGATCCTGGGGATTCGCGACATAACCCCAGAAGACAGCGAATGGCAGCTCAAGGAAAAAATCAAGAACTTCCTGTTTGAAAAAGGCGTGGATGAAAAAAGAATCATTGTCCTGATTATTGACGAGGGGCAAAAGATCCCTGACGAGTGCCTGGAAATATTGCGGGAATTTTTAAACTATGAAACCAACGACGCCAAACTGCTCCAGACGATCATTTTCGCGCAGCCGGAACTGGAGAAAAGCCTGGCCGCCCGGCCCAACTTAATGGACCGTGTTGATTATATACATCATTTCAAGCCGTTGAACTTCTTGCAGATGAAGGCGATGATTGAATACCGGGTCTCCGTCGCCCGTCAGGAAACGGTAAAATATCCCCTCTTTACTCTCAGCGGACTGCTGGCCATTTATTTCGCCACCGGCGGTTATCCCCGTAAGGTTGTTTCGCTGTGCCACCAGGCGCTGCTCAAGATGATCATTCGGGGCAAAAGACAAGCAGGCTGGTTTCTGGTTCGAAGCTGTTCGAGCAGGACAAAAGCGCAGGCGCAGACCGGCAGGCGGGTGGTATGGAGGGCGGCAAGTCTTTTGGTGATGGCCACCGTGCTTTTTTTAACTGCGCTGTATCTGATCGGACCGGAGAACCCACAAAACGGCGCATCCATGAGTCAGGCGCTGACCGGCATATTCCATAAAAAAGAATCTTCACTCCCTTCCGCGCCGATACTCCCGGCGCCTCCTGTTCCTGCCGTTCCGCCGACAGCCGCCGTTTCTCCGTTGCCGGAACAACCGGGAAAAAACATCGCTCCGGAAAAAACACCAGAGCCGCTTTTAGGCTCCATCCCCGGAAAGGGCAAGTTCACTCTGTGGAAGATCATGGATAATATTTATGGAGATGCAGGCGAAGAAATCATGCGGCAATTTCTTCTGGCCAACCCGCAAATCAAAGACAGCCGCAATATTGCGGAAAACGCCGTCATTCAGGTGCCGCTGATCATGGACAAAGCGCGGCCGATTCCGCCGGGTACGATTCTGGTTTCCCTGCAAAGCGGCAAAGATCTGGCGCCTATTTACTATTCGTTTATCGAAAGAAAAGACCGGTCCGGCGCGCCCGGACGGATGTTTCTTTCTTTCTGGAGCAAGCGCGAAGGCAGAAAGTTCGCGGTGGCGCTGAACAAGCGCTTTGAGAGCTTACAGGCGGCACAGGATGCCGTCAATCGACTGCCGCTGGAAGTTGCGGCAAGCGCAAAAATACTGTCGGCATGGGACGGCGACACGGTTTGCTTTAACCGCAAGCTTGCCGGCATCTGAAGAGTGAAACTTTTGAATTTTGTCATATCGAGGACCAAAATGCACCGCCTGATGTCATTTCGAGGAGCGAAGCGACGAGAAATCTAACGATCTCTCATTGTATTCGGGACAAGGATTTCTCCCTTCGGTCGAAATGACAAAGAAGATGGTCGAAATGACAAAGAAGAGGGTCGAAATGACAAAAAAGGGGTGCGAAATGAAAATATTGGCGGTTTTTCAAAGCTCTAAATGTGATGAACTCGTAAAATGCCAATTTCGCATCCTTTTCGTCATACCGGCAAAGGCCGGTATCCAGTAATTACAATAAGTTCTGGACTCCGGCTTTCGTCGGAGTGACGGTTTGAATTACTCTTTACGAGACCGTCAAATGTGAGGAGTGTGGATGAAAGTCAAAAAACGCCTGGGTGAAATGCTGATCGACAGCGGTCTGCTCACGGAGGAGCGCCTTCAGCAGGCCCTGGTTGAACAGAAGAAAGCCGGCCTGAAGCTGGGTCAGTATCTCACCCGTCAGGGAGTGGTCAACGAACAGCAGGTCATCGACATGTTGAGCCGTCAGCTCAATATTGCCAAATATCACCCCGATCAATATCCGCTGGATCTGTCACTGGCCCATTACATTCCCATTGACACCGCACAGAAATACCAGGTGGCGCCTTTGCGGAAGAAAGGCAGGCTGCTCACCATTGCCATTGTCGATCCTCTGGATATCAATACGCTGGATTTCATCGAGATGCTGACCAATTCGGAAGTGGAGCCCGTGGTCTGTTCGGAAAGGGAGCTGAACCAGATCATCAGTTCGCTCTACGGGTCACAGTCCGGTCTGGGCAGCATCATGGAAAGCTTGGAGGTGGCCGCCCCTGAAGAAAGTCAGGAAGAAGCCGCGCCGGGCAAAGAGACGGAAGTTTCCATCGCTTCCCTGCAGGACATGGCGGGCGAAGCGCCGGTTGTCCGCCTGGCCAATTCCATTTTTGCGCAGGCCATCCGCGACGGCGCCAGCGACGTTCACATCAGCCCGCAGCAGAACAACGTCCAGATGCGTTTTCGGATTGACGGCAAACTGATCGAAGTTCCATCGCCGCCCAAGGCGCTTTTTCTGCCGATCGTTGCCCGGATCAAAATCCTGGCCAATATGGACATTACCATGTCCCGCGTTCCCCAGGACGGCCGTTTCACGCTGAAAATGAGCAGCAAGGAAATCAACGTCAGAGTGTCCTCGATCCCGACCATCTACGGGGAAAACCTTGTTTTGCGAATGCTGGACATGAGCGGCGGAATCTATACACTGGACCGCCTGGGCATGATTCCTTCAGACCGGGAAAAGATCGAGATGATGAGCAAGAAGCCTTACGGCCTGATCCTGAGCACCGGCCCCACCGGCAGCGGCAAAAGCACAAGCCTTTACGCGATTCTCAGCGCCATCAACAAGCCGGACATCAACATCATCACCCTGGAGGATCCCGTCGAATACCGGGTAAACAATGTCCGCCAGGTCCAGTTGAACCGGAAAGCCGGCATGACCTTCGCGAGCGGATTGCGCTCCATTCTCCGCCAGGACCCGGACGTGATCCTGGTCGGTGAAATCCGCGATTCGGAAACGGCGGCGATTGCCGTCCAGGCCGCGCAGACCGGCCACCGCGTTCTGAGCACCGTTCATACCAACGATGCCGCGGGCGCCGTGACCCGCTTCATCGACATGGGCATCGAGCCTTTTTTGATTTCTTCCGTGCTGCTGGTTTCCTTTGCCCAGCGGCTGCTGCGGACCGTCTGTCCCTACTGCAAGGAATCCTATCAGCCGCCGCAGAGCGCGCTGGATGCGCTGGGCATTACAAAAGAGCAGGGCCAAAACGCCAATTTCGCGCGGGGCAGGGGATGCCAGCAGTGTAAAAACACGGGCTATAAGGGGCGAACCGGCCTTTTCGAAGTTCTGGTCAACGACGCAATGGTTCAGGACATGATCATGAAGAGATACTCCAACCAGCAAATTACAAAAGCGACGATCGAGGCGGGAACGTTGAGAACCTTGATTGAAGACGCGGCGGCAAAGGTTATGAACGGCATCACCACGCCGGAAGAGGCAACATCGGCGGTTATGACCTAGGGTGAAAAAAGATGGCCAATTATGTTTATTCGGCAATCAACGAAATGGGAAAGACGATAACCGACTCCATAGAAGCGGAGTCGGAAGAAATAGTCAACAGCATGCTGGCGGCGCGAAACCTGATCCCGGTCCGGATCGTGCGGCAGGACAAAAGCGGCTTCAGCCTTTCGTCGTTGTCTTCTCTGCGTTTCGGGGCTTCGGTTAAAACAAAGGATTTAATTCTGTTCACCAAGCAGTTCCGGTCCATGATACAGGCCGGCGTTCCCATCATCCGGCTGATGCAGGTCCTCGTCAGCCAGACGCAGGACAAAACTCTCAAAAAAGTGGCAACGGAAATCAGCCAGGACATCAAAGACGGTATGACGCTTTACGCGGCTATGAAGAAGCACCCGTCCGTCTTTTCACCACTATATCTCAGCATGATCAACGCCGGAGAGATCAGCGGCTCCGTGCCGGAAATCCTGGAGCGCCTGATCGATATCGTCGAACATGAGGCGAAAATCAAAAAGGATATCAAGTCCGCTCTGCAATACCCGATCATCGTTGTGATTGCCCTGGTCATCGCGTTTGTTGTTCTTCTGACTTTTGTCATTCCCAAGTTTGTTGCTATATTCGCCAAAGCCGGAATTGCGCTGCCGCTGCCGACGAAAATTGCCATGATCATGTATCAGGGGCTGGCCAATTACTGGCACATCCTGCTGGGAGGCATTATCGCTCTCGTTGTCTTTTTGCGGTATTATATAAAAACTCCGGCAGGGCGCTACACCTTCGATACCTTTCTCCTAAAAATGCCTCTGTTCGGTTCCCTGTTTCAGAAGGCGGCCATGTCGCGCTTTGCGGCGATCTTCGCGATCATGCAGGCCAGCGGCGTTCCCGTGATGAGAACCATGGAAGTGGTGTCGGACACCATCGGCAACACGGCAATTTCCCGGGAATTCGACAATGTCCGGGATAAAATACAAGAGGGGCAGGGAATTTCCGGACCGCTGCGTTCCGCGAAGCACTTTACCCCGATGGTCGTGGATATGGTGGCCATCGGCGAAGAATCCGGCAACATCGAAGAGATGATGCGGCAGGTGTCTCTCCATTATGACGACGAAGTGCAATATGCCGTCAAGGGATTGGCCGATTCGATCGGCCCGATTTTGATGGTCGGTCTCGCCGCGGTGGTCGGCTTCTTTGCCCTGGCGATATTCATGCCCATGTGGGATTTAACCAAAATGGTCAAGTGAGCTCCGGGTGAAAGATATCACATCGAGCATAAAAAAACTTTCCGCAGGACGTTCTTCACCGTTCCGTGTCAGCCTCTTTGTCCTGATTCCCTTTATCTTCACGGGATTCACCGTTCTGGCCTTTCTTGTTGCCTACTACGCCGGCAGAGCTTCAACGATACAGCTTTTTTTACTGGGCGGGGCGGTCATTGCCTTTACCGCTTTTTCGGCGGTTGTCGTAACGTTTGCCGTTTTGAGTCCCGTTCAAAAATTTGTCGATGAAGTCGAATCTTCTCCGTCGTTTCCAAAACCACCATCCGAGTCAGAACCGGAATCGAAACCTAAGGTTAATGATGAAATCGATCATTTTGATCACGTTTTTCGTGAAGTAGCCAATTTGATCAGCAAAGTGGATGCAAGGGACCGGTTCCCCGGAATCGTCGGCCAGAGCCGGGCCATCCGGAGTTGCTTGAGCCAGGTCATCAAAGTAGCGCCGACAGACAATACGGTCCTTTTGCTGGGTGAAAGCGGTGTGGGAAAAGAACTTTTCGCGGAAGCGATTTATCAGGAGAGCAACCGTCAGGGGAAACCGTTTGTCAAGCTCAATTGCGTGGCCATCGCGGCCGGTCTGCTGGAGAGCGAGCTCTTCGGTCATGAAAAAGGATCCTTTACCGGCGCCACGGCCAAAAAGACGGGAAAATTCGAGCTGGCCAACGAAGGAACGCTTTTTCTGGACGAAATCGGCGACATACAGTTGGAGACACAGGCCAAGCTGCTGCGCGTCTTGCAGGAGCGGGAGTTTCAGCGCGTCGGCGGTAATGAAACCATCAGGGTCAATGTGCGGTTTATCGCCGCTTCCAACAAAAACCTTCACCAGATGGTCAAAGAAGGGACTTTTCGTGAGGATCTTTTCTACCGCTTGAATGTTTTTCCGATTTACATTCCCCCGCTTCGTGATCGCGTGGAGGACATCCCGCTCATCGCCCGGCACATATTGGATCGTATGCCCGAAAAAAAGGAACTGTCCCCGGAAGCGATGCGGGAGTTGATGACGTGGTCCTGGCCGGGCAATATTCGGGAATTGAAGAATGTGCTGGAGAGAGCTTCCGTTATGGCCGATCAGGGGAGAATTTCATCAGTCGGTTTGGTGTACCGGAAGAACATGACAGATGAACAGCAACAGACGGTTTCAGATGCGGTTCACCTGGGGGAAGAAGCGGAAAGTGAAACGGTTTCAACGGAAGCAATGAAGATTTCCGAGGGCTTTAACCTCGACGAACATATCGCGGCTTGTGAAAAAGAAATTATTTTAAGAGTGCTGAAGCAGGCCGGCGGCGTTCAGGCGCGAGCCGCCAAGATGCTCGGGATCAACCAGCGAAGCCTCTGGCATCGCATCAAAAAATACGAAATCGACGTTTCCTCAATTAAAAACAATGGATTATAAATATTTGTCACCTTGAGCCTGTCGAAAGGCGAGACTGTCGAAGGATGAACCCACCCTATGTCATCCTGATACTTCGACAGGCTCAGCATGACATTGCTTTTCGAAGGGTGAGCCTCTTCCTGTCATCCTGAGCGAGTCGAAGGGCGATCGTCGTACGGCACCGAGCTTCTACCCATCACTCACAAGCACAATGGTCCTTTCAAAAGGCCCGCCTGCTGGCATTTCAAAAGCACTTGAATGTGTAACTTTCACTTTTATCCCTTTGTCTTCATAATTTGTATAATTTACAGTAAAACCGCCTATTTTTGTTAAGTTGGCGCTCTTGTCATTTAGTACTTCATTGAGGTGGGTCATGCTGGGAGGTTTTCCATTTTTTAAAATTTCCCTGGAATAAGCCAGTGTTATTTGTTCACACCCCATTCCCAGGACGTACTGAATAACTTTAACTTTTGCTTTTTCTATTAAATCCGTATAGCGGGGGAGGGCGACGGCCATTAAAATAACGATAATAACGACAACGAAGATGGTCTCCAGCAATGTAAAACCAGTCGATCCCGTTTTAGGTTTCATGTTGGATACTCACCAAAAGTCATAAAAAAATCGATAAGATTTAATCTCTCCGGGTCAATTCCCCGAAGCTTGCTTCGTTCCTTTGGATTTGGATACCCCGTAGCTTGCTGCGGGGTAGTTCATTTTACATCAAGCGAGAGCTTTGAATAACGGCCGTTTTTGTCGTTTCGACCGAAGGGAGAAATCTTTAACAAACGGCCGTCATTAAGATTTCTCGTCGCGCACGCTCCTCGAAATGACATTTTTCAAAGCTCTCCAAGCATGTATTGTACCAAGTAATGACGCCGCGCTGTTATTCAGAAAGATATCCTGTAGGGATCGCTCCCCGACCGATCCGAGAGACTATTAAAGCTCATTTTTTTAATCGATTTGAAAATTGCTACAAATATTGTTGATAAATGGAAGGCATTTCAATTTTTGGTGATGTTTGTTCGTACCTCTTTTATTCTTGACGCGCTCGTAAAAAGTCAATTTCGGCGCCTTTTTGTCTTACCGGCGAAAACCGGTATCCAGTAATTACAATGGGTTATGGACCCCGGCCTTCGCCGGGGTGACAACTTGAATTACTTTTTACGAGACGCCACATTATTCTTGACCAGGACTATTAGGGTTGTATATCTGGCATAGTAAGTGCTTAATGAAACAAACAAGATCGCGATGTTAAAAAGAGAAAGATTAAAAAAAACTATAGAACAAGGAGGAAAAAAATGAAAGCGTTGAAGAGCAGCAAAGGTTTTACGTTGATTGAGATTATCGCCGTTTTGGTGATTCTGGGCATTCTGGCGGCGGTGGCAGTGCCAAGGTACATTGACATGCAGGGAGAAGCCAAGAAAGCAGCAGCCAAAGGACAGATAGCGGAAATGAAATCATCAGCGAATTTGGCATACGCTAAAGCTTTTCTTAGCAAGGGCTCACAACCGACAATTGGAGATATAGTGACCGCCCTTGGCACATCAAGCGCACAAGATGTTGGAACTGCTCCCGATATATGGAATATTGAATTTCAGCGTGGAACGGGTGATTCCTTAAAGCTTGTGGTTAACAGTAGAAACACAGACACAGGTTATAATGCAACAGGAACTTGGAATATGCCTTCAAACTAAACATTATTGACGACCTCGTAAAAAGCAACCCACACCGTCACCCCGGCGAAAGCCGGGGTACATAACTCATTGTAATTACTGGATACCGGCCTTCGCCGGTAAGACGAAAAGAGTGCGAAATTGACTTTTTACGAAGCCGTCATTATTGAAAGTGGAACAAAATAAGGCTATGGAAATTTATTTCCGTAGCCTTATTGCATTTTGGACAAATTAGCGGATGAAAAAATGTAATATTTCTATTCAATTTGAGCTAAGTTTTTATTCAATATCATTTTTATTTCATCAATCTCAGGAATATATACGGCGAGATTCTTTTTTTGCGCAAGTCTTTTCAAATACGAGGATATAGAGACGTTGCCTTTGAGATAATATAATTTATCTATTTCTTTTTTTAATTTTTCCTGATCATTTGTTTGATTGTAAAGATTGATAAGCGCCAGATTTCCGTAAGCATCCTGAGGAGAGGTACTCTGATACAGTTGCCACAAAGCGATAGAAGATCGTAAATTTCCTTTTATTCTGGATGTTTCAGCTAAAACTGAAAGCGGGAAAGATCTGGACAAATCTTTTTTCAATACCTTTTGGGCATCAGCTTCGGCCTTTTGGTAGTCTTTTTTCTTAATGTGTATCAAGCTTAAAATTTCCAAAAGATCAATATGATCTGATGCTTTGTTTATAGATGAAGTAATTAGCTGATGCGCTAAGTCATTTTCACCCTTCAGTATATGGATTTTTGCCATGTATATAATATTTGAACGATAACTTGAATTAACCTTGTATGATTTTTCAAAAAAAACGAATGCCTCATCATATTGACCTTCCATATAGTAGTACTTCCCCATGTTATTTTCTTGAACAGCACGTATGTGGATATTGCCAAAATTATCGACAGCAAGAGCTTTTTCGAAATATTTAAATCCTTTTTCTTTTTGTTGATAATGCATATAGGCGTTTCCCAAGTTGCCATAAGGACGGCTTAGATTGGGGTACTTTTCGATGTTATCCGACCACAGAAGAAATTCGTCCGAGAAGATGGCATTGCGGCGGAAGGTCACATCTCCCAAGCCGACAATAATGATGATGACTCCAAGGGCTACAGCAATTTGCAGTAGTCTTTTATACGAAAAATAATCAAGCACATAAACAAAAAATTGGGCAACCGGAATGAATAAAAACATGGCGGGAAGATAATTACGATGCTCGTAAATTAATTCAAGAGGAATGACTGTTCCTTCAATGATATGATTGAGAAAAAAGAAAAGAATACAAAAGGACATCAACGGGCGTTTACGGCAAAGATAAATTGCTGTCGCGATTATAAATAATATCAATAAAATAGCTGGTAAGGTCGTCCATGGCTGCAATAAAGAATGAGAAATATCGATGTCATATAAGAGCGTCAGGCGAGAATGAATCGGATAAAAGAGCAGTGAAAGATAAAAAATAATAACTCGCGGTTCAGTGAGAAGCCTCTCATACATTGTGAAATCACGGCCGGCATACCCGCTGAAGGCGTTGGAAAATCCACCTGTATATAGAAAACCAACGATAATAAACAGCAGGAGAGGAGCAATAAGAATTTTGAGGAACCTTTTAATGTTTTCTTTCGTCGCGCCTTGAATCAACAGCAAATCAAATAAAAGAATACTGAAAGGCAGCATAACAGCGTTTTCTTTCGTGAGCAGTGAAGCCAGCCCGGCTAGTGCGCAGAAAATAAAAAAGCCGATGGATTTTCCTTTAGTTTTAGACATTCGCCCCTTCAGGTAAAAATACATAGACATGATGTAGAACAGGCCTGCCATGGAGGTCATCCGCTGGACGATATAGGAAACGGAGGTAACAAAAACAGGGTGAACAGACCATAAAACCGTGGCTAGAAGCGCGACGGGATAAGCGATATTCTCATATTGGTTTTTGCAAAGAGGAAGCTTCAGCGTATTGAAAATAAAGAGAAAGAGAAAAACCGAAGACAGATAATGAATAAAAAAATTAACGAGATGAAATCCAAAGACATTGAGCCCCCCCACATAGTAGTTAAGAGCAAAGCTGGCATAGGAAAAAGGTCGGAGAAGTCTGTCCTGATATATGCCAATGAATGATTGCTTTAGCTCGGAAAAGGATAAAGAATTAATCTGAACATTCGGATTTTCGATAATGTTGGCATAATCATCAAAATGCCAATCGCCGTAGAAGCTGTTGGAATAAACGGCCAGCAGAAGAATCAGCAATGTAATAAAAGTGAACGCGTATTGCCCCGGGTTTTCACATTTCCACGAGATAGGCAGGGTAAAACCATTTTCTTTCGTCAGCATATCATTCACCTTAAAATCCAGCATAGATGATTCCCCTTATATTTCATCGCCGGATAAAGCACAATTATTTTAAATGGCTGTGATCAGAAATATTTATTTTAGCCGGTTACCTTGCCTGCGGTTCATGTTGATAACAGCCCGAAAAGCCACAAAGGGCGAGGAAAAGACACAGGTGCACATTGCACATTATCTGCGGTATGCAATCTATAACACTAACTGAATTTCATTGATCTGTCTAAAATCTTTTACGTTGTAAGTGAGGAGGTGAGAAATATTGTTGTCAATCATCGTTGCCACGATGTTCATGTCGTGTATCTTTTGCCGTGAGATGGCATACTTCCCGATTAAAGCAATAAG
>Ga0208040_1001031_pt1 | contig 29460 bp, 18 predicted proteins | sample AD_UKC083_MetaG_FD_184431 | JGI IMG/M metagenome (GOLD analysis project Ga0208040, IMG submission 184431) | Active sludge microbial communities of municipal wastewater-treating anaerobic digesters from USA - AD_UKC083_MetaG (SPAdes) (version 2) | ecosystem: Engineered > Bioreactor > Anaerobic >...
AAGGAACTTGCAGACCTTAAAACTCATCCGCCCCAGCAACAGGCTGCAGACCTACACAGTGCTCCGGAGTGGGAATCCAACACACATATACATCCGGCCCCTTGTCATTTGGTCGCTTTGGCCTTGGAGCACAGACCTGGTAGTCACCACAAGGATTTTCATCGGCTGGGTCACATTCCTTGGAACAAAACGCCGGTGGGTCCCAAACACCGTCACCGTTGGCGTCAACCGCCCGAGGCGGTCTATATCCGTTTCCATCCACATCCACCAGAATTGGATTCGTGGCGCCCCACGGAAGCGACGGGTAGCTATCAGGCAATTCTATTGAGCCAGTTAAAGAGTCCAAATCCCCAAGGAATGAACCTACCTTGTCTACCAAAGACCCAAATGAAGCCAGCACCTGGTCAAGTGCTAGACCAATGATGGTCGTGACCAGAATGTCACCGTAAGCCGCCCGCTTGTAAGCAGGAGACATGCTGGAGTCGGCACTAACGCCATAGGCCAACACAACATACCAAGAGTCAATGTCAGGTTGCTCCAGTTCAATAATCTCATCAAAGTCAACGATTGCTTCAACAGGTTTATCGGGGAAGAAGCGTTTCACCAATTGGCTGTTTGACCAAATCTCCACCCTATCGACCTTAAACCACGAAGGAGTCTGCACTTTGACATGAGCCAATATTGGGCCTGAAGACTCTAACGTATCGGAAATACCGGCTTTTCTTTCAGTGGCCTTATCAACCAATGAAAACTCGATGTATGGACCACCCGAAACGACCACGTCACCACGCTTGATGTTTCGATGGATCTCATCACGATCTATGGCATTCGGCTTATCAGTTGAAGAAGCTATGAAATTTCTGGGACTTCCAATCTCCTTGGATGATCCATGACTGTCGGAGTTACCAACTATTGTTTTGTTAAAACCAACATCCAAGAAATGGAACCAGTCCTGAACCATCTCCATACGGTCTGTGCAAGGCTTCATATCATCAAGCGGACACTCATCGCGACAGGCAATTACACACTCAGTGGTCCATTTGTCATCACAGGCAGGCATGATTGGCTTAACACACTCAAGACACGCATCCTTGTGTTTACAGCCAATATCAGTTTCCTCTGTGGTCGAAAAATAGACGTCGTTTTCGTCCTCGGTGCGCTCCATCATATAGCGAACACCAAGGAATTTAAGCCCCTCTAACGCGGCTCTCTTACAGTCAACGGCGGTCCAACCATCTGGAATACCATCAGCGCAATGCTCAAGCTCAGCCCTAAACTCCGCGTGCCACTGGCAGTGCCCCAGCTTTATCATCCACTGTCCACGCTCATCTTCGGGAAGCTTAGGATTAGCAACCTTATTCGCCACTTCTTCACAGTCGTATGGGTCAGCCTGGAACCAGCCACAAACAGCATTTTGGCCATTCTTTTTAAAGGACAAAGCAGATGGGTCGCCCCTCATCCGCACTATCTCGCGGTAACATCGGTTGTGGCGTTCGACCTCGCCCACAGTTGGGGTGTGAATGTACTGCAAGTTCTTGCCGTTTAGGATCTCCATCGCATCAAAATCACACGGAGATTCGGCCAAGGCCTGATTACACATCTCCATGCCAGGAGTCTTACGCTGCAAGCTGTAACCCTTCATTCCTATCTGGGCGAAGTAGCCAAGGAATCCGTCCCTAGGGTGATTGACTTGTAAAACATAGGCGTCCTCAGGCCCATCGAGAGTGGCCCTAGCCACATCCCATATCTCGCGCATGGTCCTGCCCTGCCACTGAGGAGCGCCATTCACTGAGGCCTTACGATGGTCATAATTCAAGGGATAGGCATTGAAGTGCCCGTATTCCAACGGGGAAACTTCAGCTGAAGGTGTCACCTGTAAGAACCCCTCCAGTCCCTTCTCGTAGATGTAAGGCATGTAGTCGACTATATGGTCGTGATCGGTCGCCGTAATATACTCAAGACCTTCTGCCAAAACAGAATAAACCCTGTCAAATTCGTCCATCGCCGAGTCAACGCTGGCTCTGGAGTGTACGTGAAGATCAGCAGAAATCCGGCCAGTGGTATCAACTTCCCTGATCAGGTGGGCCCTAAGCGTGGCAGTCTGCCCACCAATTACCTCGAAATTGTCTACAACATAGTTGTCGTATTCAAAGCCACGCGATACCACAACCCTGTAATTTCCTGGTGGAAGCGAGACAGTCCCCTGTCCAGTTGCTGAGTGTTCAACTCGTGTGACCCCGTGATCATAGCGGGAATCTCCAAGTTCTGGCTCGTTGCTTCCAGTCCACCAGTGAACCTCACCCTCAGCGTCAAGGGATTGGAACGACAGCCTGCCAGGACTTGCGACACCTCCTTCGTCGGTTATGAAGTATTCCACCTTCCCGGCACTTGGAACAACTAAAGCCACGTTTGCAGTACCATCAACGGTAACTTCAACAGGCTGAAACGCAGACGAGCCACGGTCGGAAGCATGGGCAAACACGAGGTATCGTCCAGGTGGAACTGGCCCCTTAAACGAACCATCTATCGAGCGATTGATTCCAACATCGCTTTGGAACTGAGTCACAAAGCCAGAGTTACCATAAGCCTCAAGGGCGGCCATGCGATATTCAGCCCAACTGGCTGGCAGGGGGTCACCTTGCTTTTCGCGGTAATCATTAACCACGAAAACACTGATGTGGCTCGCTGGATTCATCGAGCCCTCTTCAAGTACCACTCCCTTTAAGGTGCCAACTGGAGTCCCTCTGACCTCATAGACAGAGGCAACTGCCGAGCCGACGTCACCGTCACCCACGGCCAGTATTCGCTCATACTTAAAGCTTCGGTTGCGATCCACCGCTTTGTGACCACCAGACTCAGCCTCCAAGACATCCCCTTCGGTAAAGTGCGTCAAAACAGCTGTAGCTGACGTTGAATAAAGGGGAATCATCACCTTTGAGGGCATGCACTTGTGCTCTGGGAACAGATCGATGGCAAACCCACCCTCTGGGTTTGTAATTGCACGCCCGTACTCGTCAGCGCTAAACACTTTCAGTCCAGTTGCCGTTTCTAAAACGCCGACTTGCTCTTCCAAAACCTGTTTACGCCAGCTTGCCAAAGCATCCGCCTTGGTTGGCACATCCTTTGTGATGGCAGTCAAAAACAAGGGTTTACGGTCTACTACCAACTGACGAACGCGACTGGCCGCATCACGCTCGGCAAGGTTTTTTGCCAGGTCAAGCTTCGAGTTGCCAGTCAACGCCGCCGAAATTTCCTCTTCACTTGCAGGATCTGCCCTTACTGCCGCAATCCGATAGGAATCACAAAGATTCGTTTCTTGGGGATTTACAGTAGTCCAAGCGTAGCTTACGTTTTTACCAATTGCGGCTATCCAATCAGCAACGATTGGGCTGCCCATGGTTCCAACTCCCTGCCACATGTTTTCATATATCTTACGGTCGATGTCATGGCCAAAGCCTGGCAAAAACGGTTGCGCTTCACTGCCAAAAAACAAGAAGTCACCAGCAACTATGCCGCCTTTCCAGGTGGACTCTTCCCAACTTTCAGGCTGGCCCAGCAAAACCTTGAAGAAGTCACGACTTTCATTGAAGGTCGCCATATCTTTGGTTTCATTGGCACATTCGCAGATTGGACACATACGCTTGTAAGGCTGCTCGTGCGCACCGTCCTCTTCATCCACCTCAGCAAAAACGTATCCAAATTCGCACTCTTTGTCGCATACAACTGGGGCACAACCACCAAGTAGCTTGTTAGATGGGGCAGATAAAACGACCTTGGTCTTTTGACGTAAAAACGATTCGCCTGGACGCACAGAATAATCGGTCACAAAGTCAAAGTTCAGTTGAAGACGGTTCAAAAGCCCAAAGAGGTTGACGTCCATTTGCAAAACCGCTGGTAGTAAGTCAGCCAGATCCCTTGCTTCCAACTCAAAGCCGCCAAGTTCCAATTTTTCCAAAAGCTTGTCCAAGAAATCGCGATTTAGGAATTTCATCACATCGAACATGTAAGCCGAGTGGCCTGTAACTCTGACTACCGCTTCCTGGCCGTCGCTTCCATCCTTCAAGACAAACACGCCACCATTAGTGAAATCTACTGTAATTCCCTCAGGATCCAGCTTTATAGCTTCGGTAGGATTTGAGGGGTTAACTACCAATAGGTTCGCCAATGGGAAAGACTCTGAAAAAGAGTCCCATCCCTTACCATTACGATACTCTGCTTCAAAACGTCGCAAGTCGATATCCAGGACGGTACCGCCAAATACTCCAGCGGCATACCCAGGTCCAGGACCACCGATTATTGCCCTGATTTTGTCGTTTTCCAGCAAAAAGTCCCCAATCTTGGCCTTAGCGGAAGGACCACCAATCAGTTCGTCATTTCGCTCGACCATCTTGGCCCTTAGCAGGTCATTCTCGCCACAACCGGAAAATGCCAGCAAAAGACCAGCGAGGGCTACCCCTTGCCAAAGCTTCAATCTGGGGATCTTGAAAGCGAATATCCCAATTTCATGCATGACTTTCATAAATACCCTCCGTATTTTGGCCGGCTATTAGAACTTGAACTGCATACCAGCAACTACGGAATCATTGGCAATGGAAGCTCCATAAAGCTCAATTCGCTTTTGATACTCCAACTGTACCTTCAGGTTGTGACCAAAAGCGTAGTAGGCCAACGTGGCAGCAACAACTACTTGATCTCCTTCATTATCGAGGTCCATGTTGTCATTGATGTATTCAACCCTGGCAGAAAGGCCCAAAAGTTCCTTCAGAATCATGTAGCCGACAGTCCCGTGGGCGGTAACCCTGCTAACTTCTGTGGTAAGAGCGTCCAGCGATGTTGGCTTGGCCTGTGGTTTTGCATGGTCCCAGATGGCCTCTCCAAGCAGATGGAAACCCCAAGCCTTCATGTGGAGGTATCCTGAAGCCCCATATATTTCACTGGTTTTGCCGTTGCTGTAAAAACCGCCGCCCCCAAAGGCCAGCCGGAAGGATTTTTCAGACTTAAGGTCAACCTCCCCGTCACCTATTGGGTCTAAAGGCTCGACATCGATGCGGCCGACGTAGGACAGGCGCTCAAACTTGTTACCCAAGCTAACACCAACACCGTTATAACCTTGGAAAAAGCTCGCCTTGCGCTGAAGCCCATTGAAGACTCCAAGAGTCAATGTCAGATGTTTTTCCCAAAGCTCTGAATGAAGCGAGATACCAAGGGTGTTGCCTGGAGCCATCGCATCCACACCGATAGCACGGTCAAGATGGGCGATATTTCCAGATGAGTTCATCTCAGTTTTAACAAATGGGAACTTGTGAAGTCCCACAGTCATCCCAAACCACCTAGTGGGGGTCCAGTCAACATAGGCCTCGTAAAGTGGCCCGCCAGACTTTTCCTGGTCAAATACATCCAGTTCAAGCTTGTATGTGATCGTCTTAAACAGGCTGCCATCCACGCCGAATCTAGCCCTACGAAGCCTAAAGCCAGACTCCTGCATATGGTCCCCTTGGGAAAGCAGGGAATCATCAGCAGCCCAACCCAACCATGCTTGAATACGGGTATGTGGCGTGATGTTGAACATGTCGTTGCCCAGTCGCAGACTCTCACCCGCCAAAATTTCATTCATTTTGTCGCGAATACATATAGAATCGCGCTCGTCTGTTGTGTCCTGCGTAGCCCTTTTGGGGATATCTGCTGTCACAAGATCTTCAGCAACTACAGGGCCCTCGGCAGCTTCGGGTGCCTCAACCACTACAGGTTCTGCGACCTCAGCACCAACGGGGTACTCCTGGGCACTAACATACGGTGCGGCCAGGATGACGAATAAACCAGCTACCAGCGATACAGTTCCTACCCTCATGGGATCCTCCGAACAAACTATCCCCGCGATGTTATACCAGTCGATTCTTCAGTCAATGGTTCAAGGCAAGATTATTTGGATTAATTTGGTATTTAGCCCAATCCTTGGTCTATCATCGCGTTCGCGATACGGTTAAAAGCGGCTATATTCGCCCCCAGCGAATAGTCGATTAACCCCTCAGAATTCTTGGCATATTCCAAACACATATGGTGGATATCGCCGACAATTTCCATCAGTTTTCTGTCAACCTCTTCGTAAGTCCATCTAAGACGCTGACTGTTTTGCGTAAGCTCTAGCCCTCCAACAACGATGCTGCCCAAATTTGCAGCCTTTCCAGGGCCGACTAAAACACCCTGTTCCAAGAAAAAGGCAAGCGCTTCAGCAGTGCACGGGGCATGCCCCCCCTCAATCACATATCCACAACCATTGGCCTTAAGCTCCTGCGCTTCTTTTATTCCAATCTCATGTTGGGTGGCACACGGTATGGCAAGGTCACAGCGCACCCCCCAAGGCTTTTTATCCAAAAAAAACTTTGCGCTTGGATATTTTCGAGCATAGTCGGATATCCGCTCATTGCCTGAAGCCCTAAGTTCAAGCAAATAGTCCAGTTTTTCACCAGCGATGCCGTCCGCATCAATTATAAAGCCGTCAGGGCCAGAAAGTGTGATAACCACCGCACCCAATTGATTTAACTTTTTAATCGCCCCCCAAGCAACGTTCCCAAAACCAGAGATGGCGACCGTTTTGTCTTTAAGGTTTTCTCCCCTGGTTTTAAGCATTTCATTAGCGAAATATGCGACCCCAAAACCGATCGCCTCAGGCCGAAGCAGCGTCCCACCCCAATCCAATGACTTTCCAGTAACAGCCGCATTAAATCGGCCCGTAAGTTTGCGATACTGCCCGAAAAGATAACCAATTTCCCTACTACCCACCCCGACATCCCCTGACGGAATATCAACATCTGGACCAATTACCTTGATAAGTTCAGTCATAAAGGCCTGACAAAACCGCATTATTTCCGCTTCTGAGCGCCCCCTTGGCGAAAAATCGGCCCCACCTCTAGCACCCCCCATTGGCAAGGAGGAAAGGCTGTTTTTGATGGTCTGATCCAGCGCCAAATTCTTTAAAATCCCCAAATTAACGCTGGGATGAAACCTTAAGCCACCCCTAAACGGGCCAAGGGCGGAATTAAACTGAACTCTAAAACCACGGTTTACCTCGACTTCGTTGCGGTCATTCACCCAAGTGACCTTAAACTGGTGGACCGCCTCCGGTTCTAGCAGGCGATTGAGGATATTCGCCTTAACAAACCGTGGATTTTCTTGATAAAAGTCCCAAACCCCGTCAACAACCGTCTCAACAGCTTTCATGAATTCAGGCTGGCCAGGCCCAAGCTGTGACATAAATTCTGTTTTGGTCATTGGCCCTCCACTAGCTAAACCAGCACAACATGCGTTTCCCTATTCTAATATTGTTTATAAGTCAAGGACGTTTGGCCCCTGAAATCGCTTAATCTCTGGCGACTTGATGTCCGAGGGCGCTAATTCAGGCTGGAATTTTGGTAAATCCTCTCCAAATTATTTCGGCGCCATTGTACGATACGACTAGCCCTTGGACCACGGTGACCGCATGAAGTTTCCGCATGAATGCTTAGATTTTTCCAAAAAGCTTGCCACTGGCCTGTTGTCCGACCTCGTGAAAGGTGGAATCAGGCTTTTGGATCGCACAAGGCAGCCTGTACTAGATGGCACCTTCAAAACAACAGGGCTTGACGGACCAGTTGAGATAATCAGGGATCGCTTCGCAGTCCCACATATCTACGCGTCTTCTGTTCGCGATGCTTTTTTTGCCCAAGGTTTCGTTCACGCCCAAGACCGCATGTGTCAGATGGAGCTTTACCGGCGATTTGGTCAAGGCCAACTGGCAGAGGTCTTTGGTGCGGCTGGCTTGCCACTAGACAAGGCGGCCAGAGTACTGGGCTTTAAACAAACAGCCTTGATAGACCTGGAAAACTCCAGCGAAGAGCTAAAGGCCGCTCTTGAGGCTTACAGTGACGGAGTCAATAGCTGGAGGACAAACCCAAACTACAAAACCCCTGTGGAATTGGCGCTTGTTGGGGCGCCTCGTCCGCAGGCTTGGTCACCCCTTGATTGCATGGTGTTTGCCCGGATGATGATTTGGCAGTTGTGTCGTGGTTGGGCATCAGAGATCGTCAGGGCCAGGCTTTACGAGGCTGTTGGAGCCGAAAAGGCTGCAGAACTAGAGATTGGCGACAACTCGGCAAATCCGCTCCACCTGCCAGACGGTATTGAGGTGTCCAGACTCGGCCCCAACCTCTTGGAAAACAGTGGGCCTCGTGGGATGGGGTCAAACTCGTGGGTAGTCACACCAAAACTCGCCAACGCTGATGGGGCCATCCTTTCAAATGACATGCACCTACCTTTGATGCTGCCATCCTTTTGGTACCAGCTTCACCTAATCGGCGGCCACTTAAACGTTGCAGGCGTTTCCCTGCCTGGCCTTCCGATGGTGATGGGTGGCCACAACTCGCACATCGCGTGGGGAATCACCTTGGCCCACACAGATGCTGAGGACACCTACATTGAGAAATTTAACCCTGATAATCCAAAGCTTTATGAGTTTAGAGGTCAGTGGAAAAGTGCCGACGTTCGAAGAGAAACAATTAAGGTTCGAGGCCGCCGCAAGCCTGAGGTCGTGGATGTGATAACGACCATCCATGGGCCTGTTATTTCCGAGATATTACCAGGTGTTAACCAAAGGTTGACGCTACGATCAACCGCACTTGACCCTGCCAAGGCCGCTGACGGATGGTTAAGGCTTAATCTTGCCCAAAACTGGGATCAATTCGTTGAATCAATGGCATTGATAGAAAGCCCGCCCCTAAACGTCACCTATGCGGATATCCGTGGAAACATTGGCTATTGGTGCGCTGGCAAGCTCCCCGTTAGAGCAGCTGGCAATGGAATGCTCCCAGCCGCTGGTTGGACTGGCGACGCTGAGTGGAACGGCTACATCCCCTTTGAAGAGATGCCTCATGCCTTAAACCCGGCCAAGGGATTTATCGTCTCCTGCAACCAGCCCATCGTAGGGCCAGATTATCCATACTGGACTGGCGGGGTCTTCATGAATGGAGCTAGGGCCAGGCGGGTTACACAGTTCATAAAGGAGGCCACCAAGGGGCGTAATAGGATGTCGCTTGAGGATTGCCGGACGCTCCAAGGTGATGTCTTGTGTCTTCCAGCTCTCGACCTGATAAAGCGCCTGCAAAAAATCAAGTCAGAGGACCCTGACTTTTTGATGGTGATGCAGTTTTTAAACAAATGGGATGGCCAGCTTCACGCAAACAGCGTTGCCGCCTGCATCTATGAGGTCCTAAGATTCAACTTGGTCAAAGGCCTTTTAGAGCCTAGTCTTGGCCCAGAACTCACTTTACAGGTTATGGGAGAGGGAGATCACCCGTTAATTAATCAGACAAATGAGTTTTACGGTCATGATACTGCAACGTTAATCAGGATTTTGGATAATCCCAAATCTCAATGGGTTTCAGATGATGGCAAAACCTTCTGGGTGGTAAGTGCTGCTAGAACTGCAGTAAGCTACTTGAAACAAGAGCTTGGAGAGGCGCCCGAGCTTTGGGAGTGGGGCCGCATACACGGTGCGGTCTTTAGCCACGCAATGAGCGTGCAGCCCCCGATAGACGCCATATTCAACATAGGACCGCTGCCAATTGGTGGTGACAGTGATACCAGCAACCAGACGGCAATGATGCCAAAAACCGCCTATCAAACTACGGCCTGGGCTGCCACTTTCAGGCAGATAATCGACACAGGCGACTGGTCCAAGTGCATGATAATCCACGCGCCAGGTCAGTCAGGGCAACCTGCAAGTCCACATTATGACGATTACCTACAGATGTGGCTTAAAGGCGAATTAAATCCGATGCTTTGGACCCGCGAACAAGTGGAAAATCACGCAGCGCACAGACTGCACCTTAAATAGTGCTCAAATCTCCAACCCCTTGTAATCCTTAATGTTCCTAACACAAAGATATTTGGCGATACCACCAATTTCCCCCTATCTCGGTTTGCATGGCAGAATGGCCGGTTGGAGGCGAAGCGATGCAAAACCTGGTTTTAGAACGCGACTTTCAAGAATTTATTTATCATCTTCAGTACTTATTAAAGATAGATTCGTCCCCAAAAACTGGTGGCCAAGCGTCGATTGTTCGCTACGTTGCAGGAGTATTATCAGCAGAAGGCGTACAAAGCAGGCAGATCCGCGGCCCAGATGGCTCATTAAACCTTGTTGCGAGGGTTTCAGCCAACAAACCTGATGATGGTTTGATCATTGCTTTGCCTTCCGATGTGCCTGTAACCTCTGGTCAAAACTGGACCCATCCTCCATTTTCAGGTGTAACCGTCGATGACGAGCTTTGGGGACCAGGCGTTTTGGATAGCAAGCGAGCGTTGGCCATGTCCATAATGCTGCCTATAATTGCAAAACGTAGGCGCCTCAAGCCGTTAAGGGACCTCTTGCTGTTGGTAACCGCCGATGGAAACGGCAGTGGCCAAGCTGGAATTCATGAAATCATCAGGCAAAGACCAGATTTGGTTAAAGGTACCGTGGCCTTGTGTGGCCAAGGTGGACACAACGTCTTCATGAACGAGCGCAACTTGGTCCCTATTCGCTCAACATCTATGGGGCTGATGGTCATTAAGCTCAAGGCGTCATCGGAAAATGGCATCTTTTCCTTGGCTAGGGCCTTGCTGCAGTTTGAAGACGGTGAGCTTCAGGCCAGAATGTGTGCTGTTGGATTGGAGTTTTTAAGCACCGTTAAGAGCATTTTGCCAAAACCCCTCGCCATATCGATGTTTGGGCTGACTGTCTTTGGAATGCACAGTTTCGCACTTAAGACATTGGATGACGGCGAAGTTAAAAACTTGGCCATGCTTATGAACAATGACATGGTTAAAATTCAGGGAGTTTATGCTGGCACAACTCCTGGAGGATTCCACCCAGAACCACACGCTATTTTGGCTGTCCAGGTGCTTCCCGGCAGATCTGCCCAGGACGTTGTCCAACAAATCAGTAAATTGGTTCAAGAAGATATCGCTGTTGAAGTCCTTAATGAGATTCCTGGAGTTGAGGTCAAAACACCACACCCTTTTTTCCACCACCTTAAAGAATCAGTAAAAAAGGCCCAGTCAGACGCTATTGTGACCCAGTACGGGGCCTTCGCCGGTCCAGAGCCCCACGCCTTGGCAACACTTGATATCCCAACCTACGGATTTAACCCAATCAAACTTCCTTCGGGATTTAATTACCAAGGACGTGCGGGTAATGTGGATGAATCAGCGCCAATTGAAGGCATTCAAGAGGGCTTTAAACTCTACACAGAAGCCGTTTTAAACTGGTGTTACACCAGTCATCAGGGTGGTTGAGATTGACTTATTGGTCACGGACCACATTAATTAGGCTACAATAGGCCCGGGTGAGGGTAGGGATTTAGGAATGTCTGAAGAATTTTTTGATGATTTTGGCGCTTCAATCGAAGTTGTCGATGAAAATGAAGAGGTAATTGAAGCCAGGCAGGAACAAGGCCAAATGGTCGATGTGGTTGATGATACTGTCGAGTTGGATGGCGGTGACCTAGAAAATATCGACCTTCAGCGTGAACTCCGTGAAACCAAAGAGCGATTTGTGCGTCTAAATGCGGATTTTATTAATTTTCGCAAGCGCCAGGAACGAGAACGAGAAGAGCACACCAAGTATGCCAATGAACGATTGCTTCGGGACTTGCTGCCAGTGATAGACAATCTGGAAAGGGCTATCGAATCAGCCAAGAAGGCGGGGGAGGCTGCAGCTATAACATCAGGTTTGGAATTGGTTGTCCAAGAATTCCTTAGGGCGATCAAGCGATCAGGGGCAGAGCCCATTGAAGCGGTGGGCAAACCATTTGATCCAGCAATCCATGAAGCATTACAAAGAGTTGAAACAGACGCTGTAGAACCAGGTTATGTCGCATTCGAGATTTTACGCGGCTATATGCTAAACGGCCGAGTCCTTCGAGTATCGCTTGTTGCTGTGGCGACTGGCCCAGAGATTACCTCCCCTGATGTTGAAAACTTCGACCAGAATTAACGGTAATTTTGCTCCAACCAATTAGTACTATCCCAGACCAGATTACGTGGTAGAATGGCCGTTCCTGTTTGGTTCGTGGGGACGAATGTTTAACGCCCGAACTGAAGAACTGATTAAAGCCTTGGAGCCCTACAAGGGTAAGCGGGTTTTCGTTGCGGTCCTGGGTTCCCCGGATCCAGATGGGCTGGCCTCTGCATGGGCGCTTCAAATCCTGGCAAGGGAGATTGGTGTCTCTATGGACCTGTTGACCTTCGAGGTCATCAGTCGCCCAGACAATGTAACCTTTGCCAAGATACTGGACATCCCGTTCAGACAGGTGACTGACCATCTCCCAAGGGCTGGCTACGCTGGCTACGCCGTGGTTGATCGTCAAAATGTCGGACTTCCAGTACCCCACAAAGCTAGACTGCCGGTAATCGCGCATATCGATCACCATGCCTCAGTAGCAACAGACGCGGTTTTCATGCAGCAGGAAACCAGCATTGGAAGCACCTGCTCAATAATGGCATTTCATTTACAGTACTTACTAAAGAACTCGGCCATCCCCCCTGCAGAATTGTGCAGGCTTGCAACTGCCCTGATGCATGGAATCAGGACAGACACAGCAGACTTTGTGACCTGCAATCCAGTAGATTTTGAGGCAGCCGCGATTCTTGCTCCTCATGTCTCAATTGAGCATTCTTACACTCTGGTGAACGCGCCACTTGGCAAGGCCTTCATTGACACCCTGACAACAGTTTTGCAGTCATGTACAAAGCAAAACGGCATTATTGTGTCTTACGCAGGCAAGATCAGCAGGCGTGCGCGAGATACGATTGCCCAAAGCGCAGATTTCTTAATGCGCACAGAAGACACTGAAACTGTGGTTGTTTTCGGGCTCATCAACGACAATTTTATCGGTTCTTTGCGCTCTTCCAGCCCTATCTTCGACCCATACGACTTTTTGGACACCGCGCTTTCAACAAGCCTAAAAACACCGGTGGACTGCGGCGGCCGAACCTTCGCCGGAGGCTTTCAAATCCCGCTAAAATTGATGCCCACACCTGACATCGAAGCAAGCCGCCACTTAATCCAAGAAATGATCCTAAACGAATGGAGCATCAGAAGCGCCCCAAAACCGAAAGGCAGCAGGAAAAAGAAGGGCGGAAAGAAGGTGTGAGGTTGGGTGCCTGCTCATAACCACGGTTATCTAGGGTAGCCGAATTGTGAGCCAAGCGTCTAGCGCACCGAGTCGCGGTAGGAATGGCCCTTACGGGCCACCCCCCGCACAATACCCTGCCTGCATTTCCCCCTGTCAACGCTTCGAATATGATGTTACCACCATACCCGCATGACTCGGGGCCGATGTGGCTCGCTAGGCCTTCATCGTAGGACTCTTTCATTCCCAACTCTTTACCGTTTTACAGCGCATTCCGTGCTAGGCGGAAGCCAAGGTAAGCGTTGCGGCGGCCCGGTTCGTCGCGGGCGCGATCAGCCGCCCGCACGCCCCTAGCGCCGGCGGGCCACGCGCCGCCGCGACGAACCCGGATAGAGCCTGTCGGCTTTTCCCAAGCTGAACCATCAGTTGGTGCACCACTGTAACTGTCATGGTACCAATCCTGAGCCCACTCATAAACATTACCAGCCATATCGCACAAGCCGTGAGTGGTGTTGCCTCTCGGCTTGCTGCAAACAGGCCATGTTGTGTTACCACGCCCACAACCATTACCACTGCCATCATCCATTACAGCACGATCACACGTCGCTTCTTCATTACTCCATGGATACTTCCAGTCTCGACCGCCACTACGTGCAGCGTACTCCCATTCTGCCTCACTAGGTAAACGACCACCGGCCCACTTCGCATAGGCTTGAGCTTGGTGCCAATCAACACAGTTTATTGGATGCTTGCCACGATCAGATTGGCCCCAGTTACATGAACCCCCAGTATCAGGAGCTGTGCAGGCACCTGCATTAACACAAGCTTTGTACTGCTCTACTGTAACCTGGGTCTTCGTCATTTCAAACGTTGGTACAGTTACGCGATGAACTGGCTCTTCGTCACCGTATGAATCACCATCATTAGACCCCATACTAAAACTACCACCAGAAATACGCACCCATTCAAGGTCACTCCCACCTCCAGCCGGAACCGGGGTTTCCCAACCTGAAGCGGGTTCATGCCAAGCTTCATCATCATGCCAAAATTCTCTATCTAATTGAGGTATTACAACTTGATACGCTACAACCCCTAACACTACTACTATCAACGTAACAAATATGTAAAGACCGGGATTTTTGGATCCCTTTGAACGCAAAGGAATGTCCTCACTGATGTCCACCGCCTCCCAGTGCGGCCTAACAGGGGACTCGTCTTGGGACGCCTCACTGGATGAACTCTTAGGCACAACCTTTGCTGGACTTTCCATCACCTGCGGGGGCGAAACCTTAGGCTCCTGCTTGGGTGGCGCTTGGTAATTCAGCTTGACCGAGGATGGCAACGAAAGGGCCTCGAAAAATTCATCAACGCTGCGAAAACGATCCCCTACCTCGGGGCTAATGGCCTTTGCAATTACACCATCCAAAGCCTTGGAAACCTTCCCTCCAGTGGCTGCATGAGGCCCGACAAACGAAGGGTCTCTAAGACGACTAAGCGCATCATCTGGAAGACGAGCCGTCAGCATCTGGTAAAAAGTCACACCCACGGCATAAATGTCGGTCCAGGGGCCTTGGTCACCCCTTAAGGAATACTGCTCAGATGGGGCGTATGGAGGGGTAAATACCTGAGTCAATCCACGGCTTTGAGCGCCCTGGGCATAACGGGCGGCGCCAAAGTCGATCAACTTGATGCCACCATCATTGGTGATAAAAACGTTCTGGGGCTTGATATCACGATGAATCAGGCCAGCGCTATGAATCTCTCGCAAGCCATCAAGCATCGCGGTCAAAATCACAATAGCCTCGTTCTCTGGCAAACTGCCGCCCTTTGATTTCAACAGGCTGCTTAAGGTCTGCCCTTCAAGGTAGCGCATCACGAGATAGGCTGTGCCATTAGCCTTAAAGAAGCCATGAATACTGACAATCCGGGGATTATCCTTTTCAGAGATCCGGGCCAAAACACGGGCCTCTTCGACAAACTTCTGCAGCCCAAATTCAAAGCTATCTTGGTCGTCAACCGTGCCTGGCAGGATGCTAACCCCATCGCTACTTCGCACAGCATCAGAACGAGGCATGTACTCCTTTACAGCCACACGAAGGCCAAGGTTTTCATCAACCGCAAGGTAAGTGATGCCAAATCCACCAGCGCCAAGAACACGCCCGATGCTATATTTTCCATCAAGCAAGGTACCGGCGGGAAGGCAAAAGACAGGATTTTCAACCGGCCGCCCACGAGTCCCGGCGTCACAAGTGCATTCACGACGCTCAAGGCAGCAATGAAGGCAGTACTTGGAATCAGGCATAAATCTGGCACCTCAGATAAAGGTACAGCGAGCAATCAAAAGCTTGCACCGCCTAGGCTGATACACGCCGGTGATTGTGCACCAATGCTAATGGTGCTGTCAATTTGGCAAAAGTTGACTTTACAAACCCTGTCTCGGTCCTTATAATACCGGCGTTTTTGTCCAGCGGGCCTATAGCTCAGTTGGCAGAGCCACCGGCTCATAACCGGTTGGTCCCTGGTTCGAGCCCAGGTGGGCCCACAGGACCCGGAAGGTGGCATGGAGCGGTTGAAACGACCCCCTCTAAATAAATGTCCCTGGGGCTGTCCTGACCTTTTGGGTCACTCAGCACCTACGCCGGGAACCGCAAAATGGCGCCTAGTATCAGGCGCCATTTTTGTATCAACCAACTGCAAATGTGAACAGACATTTCCTTCTACTTTTACTGGAGGTTGCCATTGAACGAGCCTAACGCCAAAGATGTAATTGATGCTCTCTGTGCTCTGCAAGAAGTGGACCAGAAGCGAATTGAGGCCGAAAAGGAAAAGCAGGAAATCATTGAGCGGGTAGAACAGCTCTCGGTCATGCTATCCCAGCTTGAAAGTGGACTTGCGGACAAACGGGAAAAGTTGAAAGAAGCCGAGCGTTGGTACAGGGATCGGGAAAAGGAACTCAAGGAAGACAACGATAAAATCCGCAGGGCGCAGACGCGGCTGGCAGGCTTGAGCAAGCCAAAAGAATATGCGGCCGTACAAAGGGAAATCGAAGCTTTGCGTAGGTCTAACGCCCAAAAGGAAGAAGAGATTCAAAAGCTGCGTAAGGTGATGAGCGAGTTTCAAGATGCCGTCTTGGAAGAAGACGAACAACTTGAAGTAATGCGTCAGGAATTAGCCAATGAAAAGGCTTCAACAGGCGCAAGGGTGCAAAAGCTTGATGAAAAACTAAAATCCTTGTCTGCAAATCATCAGGGACTAGAAAGCTCAATCCCAGCACAAATCCTGCGGCGCTATCGAAGAATTCAAAGTGCGTGGCAGGGCGTTGCAATTGTCGAGGTAAGCTCGAAGGGTTCCTGTGGCGGTTGCCACCGGCAGATACCCCCCCAACTGTACAACACCCTTCTCAGAAATGATTCGCTGGAATCTTGTCCATTTTGCAACCGTTTTCTGTACGTTGTTCCTAATGGTGACGAGCAAGACGAAGAGTAGCCGCACTTGCGCTGCAAGTGGTCATTAACGGGAGCAATCAGCCAGATTTTTCAGAATTGTCAACGTCTGTCCGCCATCATCTGCGGTAACTATGTCAGGACAACCATCGGCATCAACATCATTGACAACCATCTGGAATGAGCCCACCCCAACTGGGAAGTGGTAAGGCGCTGAAAACTGTCTGTTAGCCAAGTTTACATACACTGACACAGACGCAAGTCCTTTATTCAAAACGATTATATCCAGATATCCGTCACCATTCATATCAGCCAACTCGACCGCAACAGGGCCAAATCCTAGATGGTTCAGACTAACCGGAGGTTCAAAGTCAAGCTTGCCAATATCAATTGACGCCGTCGAGGCATTATCAAAGCCATAAGAAATAACCACGTCATTTGCAAGAACCGTCACAACATCCGGCAAAATCTCGGCAGCATTCTCATCAAGAGGCTCACCAGGAGCAGGCTTTATGAGACGATTTGCTAGATAACCTACTGCAACAGCCTTAGGGCCATAACCAACCGCGAAGTGCTTTGAAGCAGTCAGATCAAATGAGGCACGCCTTTGGTTAACAAACACTGTGAAGTCGCCAGTTCCGCTGTTAACAGTAATCACATCGTAGTCTTTTGAGCCTATTCCACCAAAATACTCTGCAAGTGACCTTCTAAGTAAGGCAGGTGCAACTTGCTGGACATTATGGACTGGGTCAATTACTGGTCCAACCCTAAACGACTCGGTAAATGTACCATTACCCTGCCCTATGTAAGACTGAAGCCTTTGATATCTTTTAGGAGGACCAGACCCAGCGTCTTCTTCCAACATCTCTTCTAAAACCACAAAATCAAGCACCGAATAAAACTGGTTTGTAGTCGTGCTGCCAGGTTTAATTCGGTCAAAGTCGGCCACGGCCATCAATTTGGGTCTGTCACCCACAATTTGCCCAATATTTCGGGCGATTACCTTGGTGTGATTCGAGACGTCTCTTTCAAATAATAGAACCTCAGCGGTGGCCTCTCTATCGTTGTTAAAGGGAGAAGTGGCTGATGAAGTCACTATGAGATCGTCTGGCCCCCCATCATGGGTGACAGTTTTATCCACATTGGCCGCGATCAAATGCTCTGGGGTGCTAACACTGACAGGCAATTGAGGGGTGGTTGGCAACGTTGGGATACCAGAAACCCCATCTGCAGCGTAAACATTCACAAACGCATTATTTTCTTCATCGATCCCCAACACAGCAGCATCAAGCATCTTTTCTTTACCTGGAATCCCCCTAGTAAAGCTGCCAAGCGCCAGTGATTTAGGGGTAAATCCAAGCAACACCATAGGGGCCGCCGAGAAGGCACTGGTGTCAGGATCATATCTAAGCCAGTTCAAAGTGGTCCCATCCATGCTCAGAGCAACCAGATCCCTATAGCCATCGCCATCCAGATCCGCTGCTGTAAAATCCGCGATTTCGCCAGCTGCGTATGAGTGGCTGGTCCGTAGACCTGAACTTGAACCTGTAAAGGTCTGAATCAGGTTCGCCCCTGCACAATAAAGCGCCAAGTCTAACTTACCATCACCATTAAAATCACCAGAGACGATAATCTTAGGTTCAATCCCAGAGTCGAACACACTCAAAACTGTCATCCGCGCCGGGTCCCCAGGAGACATGTCCCTGGTTAAAAGAAGCAGCCTATCCGACGATGGGGCCGTCACAGCCACCAAATCTGACAACAAATCATCGTTAGCATCGAGCCTGATCCCCTGTGTCCCTGCAACTCCGGTGACTACCTCTGTATTGGCTAAAAGAGTTGAGTTCCGCCCACCAGATGGAATTCCTGTGGCTTCTATCGGATAAACGGTCACTATCCCAGATTCAGACCTTGTCAACATAATCGCAGGAAGCCCGTCTCCCGCATAATCACCCACGGCTATTCCAGTTGGCTTCAATGCGCCTGCATAGGTGACAACCGGGCTCCAACTGGACGAAGAGGCTTTAGATAATGCTATCCCAAGCGTCATGCTTTCATCGTTTAAGGCCATGGCCAAGTCCTGGATACCGTCGCCGTTAAGATCAGCGCTTGTCAGTGCTGTAATCCCAATCTCCGAAGGGATTTCAACCGGCGGCATGAACTTGCCAGGATCGTCTTGGAGCATCACGTAAATTGTGGTGCCATCAGGACTTGGCCCCCACAACACGATGTCATCGAAGTCATCTCCATTCAGGTCTTTAACATAAATGCCTGAAACTGAACCTTTATGTAGCTCCGCCTTTTGCACAAAGCGCCTAGTAAAGGAGTCTCGCGTCAGGATGACAGCACCACTATCGCCAGCTACTATCACTCCCCAGGCATCATCGGTATCCGGCCCAAATCTAACACCTGCGACGTTGGCGGCTACAAACTTTCCGGGCAGCGGTCTGGTATCACCAGCCAAAAACTGAGGCTGTTGTACAAACTCCAAATTGATGGTTTCACTGGTCAGATGGTCTGGCATCCCGTCTCTGGCTTCAATGGTCAAAACCTTAGGCCCACTCTCCCAATCATTGGTGGGGATGACGATTTCTTCGGTATCAACGGTGGTTTGCCCAGGCTTTACACCAGCAGGAGGCCATTCATAACGAAAACTTCCAACCTGAGCCACTATTTGCGATACGCCAGTTCCTGCATCCTTTACCTCAAAACGAATTACCAGTTCCCCAATAAAGTTGCTACCAGAACTTGGCGTAGGCTCCAATATTTTGATTTTTGGGGGGTTATTGTCGACGATCATCGTTACATCAGCAGACGCCGAACGACCGTCATCAGACTGCGCAGTTATGACCAGCTTTCTTTTGTTTCCGTCCGCAATCATTTCCCTGGTATCAAGCGTGACAGTCACCTCCCCAGGTCCGTCTACATTGGTTGTAAATGGGGCCCCCTTTCCTTTGGAAAAGGCATAAGTCAGCTTTGCTGGCAGGTCCTGAGGGTCATCAACTCGAACCGTCACATCAATCTCACCGGAAACCACCCTGTTTGTCCCAGGTGCCGGGTTCAAAATAGTTAGTGACAGTTGGGTGTTATCTCCCTCATCCGGTTCTTCAGCATCTTCATCATCGTAGGGTAACTCTTCGTCACCCCAAGTCGATTCACCAGATGGCTTATCAGATCCACAACCAACTGCAAAAAGAAACACAACCGCAAATAGCGCACCAGATACATTGCGCAAATTCATCATGCGACTCCATAGTCAGCCGATTTACATTGTCTGGTATGGCGGTTAGATCGTCAAGAATTCGAGCCGTCAATGATTTGGACAACGGCTGCATCAACTAAAACATCCCTTGAGCCTGGAGAGATTGCGTTTCTGGCGCCACTGCCAAACGCTACCAACACTTCATCACCAATTCCTGCATCCAAATTGTCGGTTGCAACGACTACCCTACCAGTTCCCACCTTTGCAACCTGCTCAGCGACCAGTAACAATTTCAGTCCGTCTAGGCGTGTCGCCCGCTTGGTAGCCCAAACTTCACCAATGACCTGACCTCGAATCACCTTTGGTCACCTCTCTATTGCACCAGTCTCTAGCTCCCCAGTCCCTGCTACGGATCCTGCAAATGAGTCTGTTCTGACTCCTGATCGTTTGTTCTTTTTGGCGTTTGATCTCTTCGTTACAGTTTTAAAACATGTCCGGGGGCATCCTTCCGGACCCAAAATCTCCCGTAGCCACCCCGACTGTCTCTTAGTGACATCGTCCGGGCGAAATATACGATTGCTAACGTGCACGTTCATCCTTTTGGCCCGGACGGGCCGCTTCGCGTCCTTCATGTCAACCAAAAGACGTCGGGTCCCGGCAACTCCCGATAGCGCCCTCCAGGATTGCCCCCGGACCATGTTGCAGGGTGCCCTCTCGACGTCTTTTTAGCTCCAATTAGCTCCAAATCCTGCTAAACAGCACAAACGTTTTCCCTGTCCCTGATCCTGCCCCTGCCCCTGTCCCCTTCCCCCAGCCCCTCACCCAGCTCCACCGAGTCGACAATAGCAGCAATCGAGGCCTCCACGGGATATCGCACATCACCAGCAGCCCATCTGGCCGGCAATCCCATGCAAACGACCACGTCCTGCCCAACTTGCGCTCCAACAGGGTCAATCACAATCAGGTGGTCACAATCATGATCCGGCAAATACCAGGTGTGAGGACGGACCACAAGAAGCTTTTGTCCAACTAACCTGGGATTCTGCTTGGTGGCCCACACCTGACCAACAACTCGCCCTAAAATCACATTACCCCCGACCTCAGCCTAACTCGGCCCTGTCTACAATCGCGATAACACAGTTTTTTGTTTCCACTTCAGGACCAACTACCAAGTCCCTGACTCGGCTTCCCACTGCAACCAACACCAGTTGGCCAATGTCTGCCCCTAAAGGATCCACGGCCATCATAGTAAAATCAGCCAGCAAATCGTCAACATTTTCGTCACTTACAATTCTGGGGGCGACTTTAGATTCAAAGTGTAAAGGCTGAACCTCAACGATTCGCCTACCTTTAAGGCCAGCCGATTGTTTGGCCCCCCAAACTGTACCTACAACCCGGCCAAGCTTCATGAATTCCTTCGTAAAATCAATTTATTAAGTGTCATAGACTCTTCATCCAAAATCTCTTTGGCAAAGTCGTGAATAAAGCGCTCTGCAATCGCCCCAAGAATAAAAACCTCAACTCGTAGTTCACCCGAGGTAATCCTTTTTGTACGTCCACCAGGCAAAGAAACAAACTCAAACTCACCGCGGTTTTTCAATAATTTGGCAACACCTTCAGTGGTAGGTACGTTTCTGTAAAAGCCTTTAAACTTGGAAAAGTCAACTTCCGATTCCTCAACCCATTCCATCCACTTTGGGTCAACCTTTTTGGGACCTACAGCCTTGATTTTTGGCACTGGTAAATAGCGCACTCGGCGCTTAACCCCGTTATCAAGCTCTTGCCACTCTAAAGACTCACCCTCAATGATTGTTGTCAATTCCGGCTTAAGAAGCTCTAACACTCCATTTTCATACATGATACGCATCAAGGTATCACGGTCACAGTCGAATTCGTGTTCAAACTTGTACTTCATGCAATGACTCCCAACATCACTTCAGTCGCACCCCCTTGCGGGCGTTGGTGCAGCATGATACCTTGATCACACCTTTCGATACAATAAGGCTAGTCGCCTGGTTTATTGAAATAACAAGGTCTGGGCCAGAAAAATTGGCAGGTTGTTCCAAATGATTCGATTACAGAAATTTCTAGCAGATTCAGGCATTGCCTCCAGAAGGCAGGCAGAAAACCTTATCGAAGAAGGCCGCGTCATGGTAAATGGCAAGCTAGCCTTCCTGGGTCAGGCCGTTGATCCCAGCACAGACAAGGTCACATTTGACGGTGAAGTGGTACGTCCAGTAAAAAAACGCGTCTACCTGATGATGAACAAGCCCAAGGAAACGATCTGCACGGCAAGTGATCCAAAAGGCAGGCCAACGGTGTATCGACTGCTACCACCGCTTGATGTGCGAGTCCACTCGGCTGGTCGTCTGGACTTCCAAACTGAAGGATTATTAATCTTTTCTAACGACGGTGATTTCACCAAGCGCTTGACTCACCCCTCTTCTGGCCTTGAGCGCGTTTATGAAGTCAAGATCCAAGGATTACTGCCAGAATGGGTACCAAACAGGTTGCTTAAAGGTGTAACTTTGGATGACGGACGGGCCAAAGTAGCCAGAATCTCACGTCTTCGTATGGCTCAAACCAACGAGTGGGTAGAGGTCGTTTTGACTGAAGGCCGATATCGCGAAGTTCGGCGTATTTTCGCTGCCGTTGGATGTAACGTCTTGAAGCTGAAGCGAGTCAGGTTTGGGACGGTTTCACTTGGCAGGTTGCCAATTGGAGCCACTAGGCTGTTGACCGACGAAGAGGTGCAATCCCTCATGGAAGGACAAAACCTTGCACCCAAACGACCAGTAGCGCAAAAAAAACCGCAGCCCCCCAAAAAAGCCAAGCCATCAAATAAAGGCAAGCCTGCAGAGGCTAGCGCTAAAACGTATAAAGAATCCCGAAGTGGAGGTTCCCGACCTTCTCCTTCTGGACGCAGGCCCCAGTCTGGCGGTCCACGTCGCGGCACCGGCGGTCGATAATAAAACCATAATCCAAGCGAATCGGAATCATCCCAGCCAACAGGTACCTAATGCCTAGTCCGGCAGAATGGCGAATGCTCATTCGATTGAATTCCAGCCACTCATCAGCCAAAGCACCAAAGTCATAAAACAGACTGCCATACAGGTTTATCGAACGCAAAATAGGAAACCTAGCTTCAAGGCTTCCAGTAAACATCTGGTCTCCGCCATATGGCTTGATATAATCGATTTGGCCTGAATCACCTTCACGGGTCTCAATTTTTAAAGAGCCATCACTGTTGTATTGCCCAATGCCATCAATAGTAAACCCGCGCACCCCTCGACTGCCGCCCAGCGAAAAACGTTCCTGCAGCGGTAAACGGCTGGCTGCCCCAAAAGACTGGCTTCCACCTACTCTGGCAGACACCCCAAAAGTCACCAGTTTTCTAAAGGTTATGAAGCCCTTTGCATGCAGTTCATATTTCAAAAAGTTGCCTTCACGCAAGCTGTTAATGTAGGCCAAGGAGGCTTGCAAATAGCCACCATTTTGGGGATTTATTGGATGGTCCAAACGGTCATAGGTAAGGGTAGGCATTACCTTACTTTCAAAACGCCAGCCATCATACTCTGTAGTTATCTCTGGGTCCCTGGTATTGATAACCCCTGTCTCAAAGGAAAGAGCCCCATATAGTCTGGGAAACAACTCCTTTGAAAGGGCGACTTCTGCCCCAAATTGGGCCTGATCCAATCTGCTGGTCGCCCGGTCATAAATTGCAAAGGGGGTCACCCGCAACGCTAGCCCCTTTGCAAAGAACCTCGGGTCAATATAAGTTGGGGTAAATGACGCGTATCTATCCCAGGCAGTCATTGAAAGCCCATATTTTACAGGAACATACAGGCGTTTGGCCCTTCCAAGAAAGTTTAGATCCGTATATCTGACCTCCAAGGAAAACAAAATGTCCGGTAACGCCATGCCAAGGGCCTTTCCATAACCAGTAGTCGAAAGGTCAGTCAGGGACATGTAATTAGACAGAGCCGAGGTTATATAGCCTGGAAGGTCACTGGCCCTTGTATCATCAAGCTTTTCAAAGCCAACAACAAAATCCACAAAGCGAGACTTGTTTTCCCGAACTTCAACAAGCAAGGCAGTTTCAGCCTCACCATCTTGCTCACTTTCACGGCTAACAGGGGTCACCTTAACCGAATCAAAAACCCCCAAGTCGTTTAATGAGCGCACCGATCTAGCAATCTGCTCAGCGTCGTAAGGCTCACCAGGTTTTGGCATATCTTTATGAATAATGGCACTTTTAGTACGACGCTGACCGTGAACCAAAACTTGGCCTACCCTGACCAAAGCCCCTTCTGAAATGGTAAAGGCGACGTCAACTTGGTCAGGGACCTGTGGTCCACAGCTCTGCTCCTGCGACCCAGCACAATCAATCTCAATGCTTGTCTCAGGGTGGCCCTTGCTCTTGTACAGCCTTAGCACCCTTTCCCTGGCAGCCTTCATTCTGGTCGCAGAATAAGGGTCACCAGGATGCAGCTTTAGCGCCTTTTCGACCTCACTAACATCAAGTTGTGAGACACCATCGATGGTAATTTTTCCTATTCTCGACTGCTGCCCCTCATCAATGCTAATTTCCAGATAAACCCCTGATGTATCAGGAGGTTGCCTCACTTTGAAAGCACGACCATCAGAAAGGTAGGTAATTACCGTTTCATTATCCACAACTTCCAGGTGCCGCTGTCTTACTTCTACATCTTGCGAGCCACCAAAATTGATGTGATGGAAGCCCTCATCTCTGTACAGGGCCTCAATCCTTTCCAAGTCGTAAAACACTTGATCCGTTAATACCGCCCCAGCGTCACCAAAAAAGTCGTAAGGTTTGGTCGCCATAACCTCCAAAATTCTGGCAGTGGAAATGGCCTTGTTACCGCTGATTCTTATCTTGCGGATTTCATTTCTGTCATTTTTAGTGATCAAAAACGTAATAATTCCATTCACATTAGAACCAAACTCTACATTGGGGCGCTCACCAATCGCTCGGCGACCTTGTCGCAGCCCTGAAATGTACCTACGCTCGAACTGCCCACGTCTTGAGCGATAGTCCAAAACGACATCCGCCAGCAAATATCCGCGATTTTCATACCACGCCCTGACCTCTTCCACTCCAAGTTCAGCCTCTGTGATATCAAAAGTTCCGGAATCAGCAAATGGCAACGCGTTTAGCAATGAATCATCAATTACAGGCTTAAATCCAATACGACCTGGCTCAGGTCTTTTACGATCAAAAAACCTGATGAGATAGCACGAGTCGTATGTAGCTTTAACTACGAGCCTTTTCCTTGTTTCCTCAAACTTGACCTCAACCTTTACACCAACAAACCCAATCTTTCGCAGCGCCCTTGTAAGATTTCTGTTTACCTCAGACTTTGCCTTTTCAGTAACTGACATTCCCGTGGTAGCACCAGACCAGTGCCTTAAGTCGCGCTCAGATATGGATGGGCATTGCTCTAGGTTTCCTTCGTTTTCTACCGTCCTAGTGGCCGTTAAATCAAAGGAAAATCGTTCAACTCTAACCCTTATTCCTTCCTCAATCCTAAAGGTCACATCAATAAAGCTGTTTTCGATCTCTTTCCATTCTGCGCTCACCTCTGTGCTGGCAAACCCGTCTTCCTGATAAGCCCTTTTAATGGTGTCAACAGCCTGCTCCAGTTGATTTTTCGAGGCCCGATCGCTTGGGTCCAAAGCATCGCCCCTAAACAGCGGTAGGCGGTCCATAATCTCGCTATCGTAAAAATGCTTGTTACCCTTGAAGATTATCTTTCTAACCCGCAGCAGCGGCTTTAGGTGCAGATATGCAACGCGGCCATCTTCACCTTCGACACACCAGAGCTCAGCTTGCTTAAAAAGGCCTAGGCGCTTTATGCCATCTAAAACATCTGTGATCAGCTGTTGTGAAACGAATTGTCCAGAAGCCAATCCGGTAAAATCTATAAGCGCTTCCTTAAACCTTTTATCTTGACAAAACGGTGCATCGCACCCCTCAAGAACCACAGCATCTATTACAGAATTTTCACATGATTGGCCCTTGGGCGCGTCGTCATCTGGCGTAGCGGCGGCAAGTGAGCCAATGCCGGTTGATAAAGTCACGGGTGTGTCTTCATCTAGGGGCTGCACTAGGGCAAAGGCAGCAGGTTGGGTCAGCAGCAACCCTAAAGGGAGCACCAACGCCCAAAGTAATGACTTGCTGTGGCTAAAAGTCCCTTTAATCAATTGGAATTCGATACCTCAGCTTAGTTTCATAGGTCTGCCCGATTTCGTCTGGGTCCATAGATTGCTCTACCCCACGGACCTTACCCTGCAATGACAACCTGTCTGTCAACCTAACGTGAAATCCAGCGCTAAATCGGCTGGTTCCCTGCCCTTGAAGCACCTTGGTGTCAAACTTAAGCCTAGACCCCATGTGTGCCATAACGTCAACATTTACCCCACCAGTTGGGGTCACTCCAAAGTTAATCGCATCAACAAACGACCCAAGCAGTACATTTGTCAAAAGGTTTGTAACATCCTCAGTTAACAGCCCAACATTAAACGAACCTTCCATTTGCAAACCACTGTCTGACTGAGTCGAGCCAGTTAACAGCAGATATTGTAGGTCCGTTTGTGTCAACGATTTAGAGTTAGAAGACAGCTCTATATCAACATCTGGGTAACGACCGCTTACATTCAGCGTGATTAAAACGGCATCGTCACCACCCATGCCACCAAAATCGTCAGGGGTAAAACGGCTGGCAGCTACCAAAGTGTCTGTCGATGCGCCTGAGTACTCCACCCTTGTCCTAGCGGTTACATCAACTATCGGCTCCATAATCGGCCCCGAAAAGTCCAAAGTGCCTCTTGTCACTTCAAATTGGCGCCGAACGACATCATAAGTAACCTTGCCCCCAGGAACTATTTCTACTCGATTCCACAACTCAGGATTGCCAATGGTGCCTTTTAGCCTGAGGTCCATCCCAAGCTCCAAGTCGGTACTCCCAACGATTACTTTACTTCGCACCCCAAACTTGCTGCCGGTCACCCCGACATCAAGTCTCGCAGTATCAAGCCATGGGACCGCAGCAACCAGCGACCTTCCAGTTCTGGCAGCAACCCGCCTTCCAGTAAATCCAGAAAAGGCCTTCTTCATAACATCAAAATTCTTGTGGTACGCCCCGTCTATCACAGCAAGCTGCCCAGAAATCAGAACATCTGACATACCACTGTCGGCCATACCCGCAAATTTAACGTTTAAGTTTGGATTAGCAACGACGTAGAACTCGCCCGGTGAAGTCAATCTGATACCAGAGCCAGTCAAACCTATTTCGCCTTTGTTTGGTAGTAACCCTTTTAAGGAAACCTCTCCAAAAATCGAAAACGCCCCATCACCGAATGTGCCTCGAATCCAGTTATCAGGGTCAATTTTAGCCCGTTGCCTCTTTCCAGCCGTCAGAATAATCCGCCCGCCCGATTGGAAGGAGATGATGTCAGCCATCCTCCTTAGGCCGACATTAATGGTCCCAAAGCGCAGCACCCCATTTACCAAGGGAAACGAATCCAAGGACCCAGTAATCTCTATCGGCCCCTTACCTTCTAAGATGCTGGAACTACATCCTTGCGGCAGCCCTTCTAGGTACAGGCCTGCACCATCCAAATAGACGTATCCTTCGGCACTGGAAACCAAATCCTTGAATGCCCGCAGACCATAGGCTCCAATCGCCCCCTTTGCCAGCAACTTCATCTTGCCATCTGGATTGGCGACAATGCCGCACAATTCAAAGGTTTTCTGGCCATCCCACAGTGAAACTCCCGACAGTACAATCGTCCCGTTCGTCAAAATATCTAAAACTAAACGGCCTTGGTTGGTAAACATAACTTCGCGGTTAAAGAAACCCACCCGCAGCCCTTGCGGGGGCGATACCATTTGTAAAGTTAGGCGTTCAGGGGTATCCAAGGGTACGGACAGCTCGATATGACCAGTCATAGTCCCCCAGACGTCACGTACCTTTACTGATGGCAGCAAATCTTGAGGTGTTAACCGATTTATATCGATCAAAATGTACAGATTCGAAAACCGACCATTTTCCCAGCTTAAAACTGACGAAGGGTTGAAGCTCATTTTGGGCAAAAATGATGTTGCCCTGATGTGCATGTCCTCGCTTGGTTCTCGATCAAATTCAAAGGCTAACCGCTCGCTTTTTAAGCCTTTAAAGCGCACCCCGTTAACAGTGGCAGTCCCATTTATGGTGGGGTTATTTAACCGCCCAGATGCAGCAACATTCAGGTCAACCAGTCCTTCTAATCCTAAGCCTTCATCAGTACCTGCAATTACAGGCAGCGATACAGCCGTAGTAACCAAGCGCACATCAAGTTTTTTGGATGCTGTAAAAAGCTCTCCAGACAATTCCAACGCGCCACCACCCTTGACATCAACGGTGGCCCTAGGCACAGAAATCAGGTCCTTGTCCAACTTCACAACGGCCTTTAAAGCCTCAAACCCCCTGCCAAAAGCGTCTAATTCTGCAAAGGCGACATTGACCTCTCCAGCCATCTCCAACTTGTTTAAATCAATTGCAAATGTGTCTGCTTTGACCTGTCCAAAACCCTTGATAGGGACATCAGACCAAATGGCTCCAGGATTAAACCTTGATACAACGGCATTTTTCGCTGTAAGTAACAGCTTTTGCTTCAAGTCCCACGTTCCTGGGCTAAATATGTCTAACCGTATGCTATCCGATGAGAAATCAGCGAATGGAAGATTGGCCTCTACCTGCGAGGCTAACAATTGACCATTTGCATAGTTAACAAAAGTAGTTGCGGAATCGACACTTACCTGACCGACCTTTACCCGTTCACCTAAAACTTTCGCCTTAAGAGTGGGGTCTGAAATCAAGCCTGAGATTCCCATCTCAGCCAGCTCAACATGGCCGGCGGCTTTGACGCCAAAAGCACCTAATACACTCTCCAGTTCCTTTTTGACAAAACCGGACAGGCGCAGTTGTTCAGTGACAAAGTCCACGTCTCCGCGAAGACGCAGCCAGTCAAGCCCGGAACGCAGGTCCAATTCGTTGATTCTGATGCGAGAATTGCCTGGAGCACCTTTAAAATCCCATTTTGCATCAAGGCGTAAAGTAGCCTCGCGCCCATCAAGCACGGTTTTGGAGGGTAAAGGCCCTGAAAACCTGCCAACAACTGCCAAAGCGCCATCAACCTGGTCTTCACCAAAATCAAGGGCTAGCTCAGCAGTGGCGTCAAATCCCAAGGTCGTTGGCACAGGTGCAGGTGGGGGAGGAATCGATAGATTCAAGAAGCTGGCAGCCAGCACAGTTGGCACATCTGTGGCGTCAAGCTTGGCGGAAAAGATCAGCCGATCATCTGTGTCATTTCCCTTTGGCAAAAAACGCCCATCCATTATCCGCAAGCGGCCTTGAACAACAGAAACCTGGGCATCAATAGCTGATATCTCGTAATAACCAGCTGGAGTTAGTCCACCAGTCCCGAATATTGAGGCGTTGCTAAAAACCTGCCCATCAATGCTAAACGTGGGAGAAGCAAGGTCGAGTGAGAATCGTGGGTCATGCTTATTCCCCTCACCAACTACATGAAGCTGCAATTCCCCATAACCCCGGTCAAGGGTCACAGTTTGGGTAATTGGGCTACCTTCCGGCAAAAATATAGC
>Ga0208040_1001033_pt1 | contig 29442 bp, 28 predicted proteins | sample AD_UKC083_MetaG_FD_184431 | JGI IMG/M metagenome (GOLD analysis project Ga0208040, IMG submission 184431) | Active sludge microbial communities of municipal wastewater-treating anaerobic digesters from USA - AD_UKC083_MetaG (SPAdes) (version 2) | ecosystem: Engineered > Bioreactor > Anaerobic >...
CACGGTTTCCAGCTTGAACTCCTTCGTAAAATACCGATGCTCCACTCCTTTTCTCATTACTCACACCTCCTGTTTCTTTTTATTAACTGAAACTCTTCGGGGTGTCCACTAATTCGGGGAAAGAGCAACTTGAAAGGTGAATAAATAAAAGGCAGAGCCATAGCTGACCCTGCCGTCCTTTAATTTTTTTACAAATATTCGTAAAGAAGTGGTTTATCTATTTTTAGTTAATGTTGTATTTGTACCATTTGCGGGTATTGTATGCCACTTTTATCATTTCTATTACCGAATCTTTTTCGCACATTTCCATATTGAAGATTAAATCGTAGTTGACGGGATCAAGCATATTCGCATGGAAATATCTCCTAATAAAAGCGACACGTTCTGATTCTTTGCCCATGACATTTTGTATGGCCACTTTTTCAGATACCTTATAAGTTTCTCTGATGTTTCTAATCCTTATTTCCAGAGGCGCCACAACAAAAACACGGAGGCAGATTTCTTTCGGCAAAATGTAACTGGCTCCTCTACCCAGGATAACAGCATGTCCATGGGCACCAATGGTTCCTATCACTCTTGTCAGTTGATCGAGGTATTCATTAGGCCAGAGATGGCGCTCCGCAGTAAGTATAGAAAGCCAGTCAAGAACAATTGAGTTGTCCTGCTCGTCTACGGTTTCCACTACGCGACGGCTTACATCCGCATTTTGGGCTATGTTATCAACAATTTCCTGATCGAAGAAATCAATTTCCAGGTTTTCTGAAAGTTGCTTTGCTATGTTCCAGGCATCACATCCGGGAAGCCTGGATATAGTTATAACAGGACGGATTGGTTTTTTATATTTTCTTTTCCGGTTGGATTGCCATCGTTGGATTTGTTCCTCAACAATTTTATCAAGTATTCTGCTTGGATAAGTTTCCATAAATAAGTTACCTCCTTGTCTTAAATTATCCGCCTCCCGATTTTAATTGCAATGATATCTCTTCCGCGCACCGGAAAAAAGATCTTGATCATTTCTCCGGATTCTTTATGAGGTATTCGTTCAATCCCTTCACAAAAACATTCGGATTAGCGACTTTCTTGATACGCAAAAGATCTCCGAGCGTTGCAGGAAATGTTCCCACGCAGAACACAAAGCTAACACCGTTCAAGATACCGTAGGTTATGGCCTGAGGGTAGTCATTCACGATATCTTCCACTTTTGTTTCAAGCGTTATCATGGCGTTCTTTCTCCATTTCCTGCGGGTTCACGTCAACCCAAAATATCAGGAGAGAGCAGCTGTCAGGCATAATAACCTGATCGCTGCTCTCTCCTTGCCTTTTTCTAGTAGAAACCTACTTTATCTTCGCTGAGGCTGATAAAGATGTTCTTCTTCTGGGTGTAGTGTTCGAGCATCATTTTATGGGTCTCTCGTCCGATACCTGACTTTTTGTACCCACCGAAAGGCGCGTGAGCGGGAAGGGTGTTATAGTTGTTTACCCACATGCGGCCTGTCTCAATGGCTCTTGCCACCCGAAACGCCCTGTTGATGTCCTTTGTCCATACCGCGCCGCCAAGACCGTACTCACTGTCATTAGCCATGCGAATTACTTCCGCTTCGTCCTTGAACCTGATGAAGCACACGACCGGACCGAAAATCTCCTCCTGGGCGACCCTCATCTTCTCCTTTACTTCGGAAAGGATAGTCGGCATCATGAAACAGCCTTTATCCACGCCTTTATCAGTCATCTGAATCCCGCCGCATGCCACCTTGGCCCCTTCTTTTTTGGCTACCTCCACATAGGCAAGGATCTTTTTGAGTTGTGCATCATTGACCTGACTTCCCATTGTGGTGTCCTTTTCCCAGGGAAGCCCAACTTTGACTTTCTTGAATTCGGCAATGGTTTCCGTCAAAAATTTGTCATAGATATCATCATGGATGAACACACGGGAACCTGCACAGCAGACCTGGCCCTGGTTGAACAGGATACCCATTAAAACACCCTCAATAGCTTTTTTCCATGGGCAGTCAGGAAAATAGATGTTGGCCGACTTGCCGCCCAGTTCCAGTGTTGCCGGGATTAGTTTTTTTGCGGCAGCATCGGCAATGCTGTAACCCACCTCTGTGGAACCCGTGAAGGCCAGCTTACGCAAGTCGGGATGATCCAGCAAATACTGGCCGGTTGTTGAACCGGCTCCCGTGATCACGTTCACTACGCCCGGGGGCAGTACTTTCTCCAACAGCTTTGCCAGCTCCAAGAGGCTCAACGGTGTCGCCGATGATGGTTTGATCACCACCGTATCACCGGCTGCCAGCGCGGGGGCGATCTTCCATGCAGCCATCAGCAGCGGGAAGTTCCAGGGGATGATCTGACCGACAACACCTATGGGTTCTCTCAGGATGATGCTCAAGGTGTTCTTGTCGATCATCACAGCCTGCCCTTCTTCCGCTCTGATAACGCCGGCAAAGTAACGGAAGTGATCCGAAGAAAGCGGCACATCGACATTCATGGTCTCACGGATCGGTTTGCCGTTGTCTATGGTCTCCACCATGGCAAGTTTTTCTTTGTTTTCATCGATTAAATCGGCAATCTTCAGCAGTATGCCGGAGCGTTCCTGTGGACTTACGTCTTTCCATGATTCGAAGGCCTTCCATGCAGCCTTCACCGCCTTATCTACGTCCTCTTTGCCGGCCTCGGCACAGGTCGCAAGGAGCTCACCATTGGACGGACAGTATGTCTTGAATGTCTTTCCCTCTTTACCGTTAACCCATTTACCATCGATAAACAGTTTGTAACTTTCATCCATCGGTTTTGGCATTTTCATTTCCATACACCTCCATCATTTTTATTCTACAGAAAGTTGTTTTAAAGTTTACTTCCACCGCTTGTTCTTGCTTTTTCAATAGAATTATTAAAAGAGCAATTCATTTGCCTCATTTATTCAAGTGAAACAATTTGTTCAAAAATTAACATCAGTGAAAATTATTTTAGATAAAACAGACGGCTCTCACAGAGATATGACAATCTCTATAAAAGCCAAAATATCGGCACTTTTTGATAAGATCTCTGTATGATGGGTTCCTTCTTCATGGCGCACTCCAGAAGGTTGCGGGGTTGGTTGATTGATTAACAAATCAATGATTTTTCAATACTCCTCAGAAATGGGGATGTCAAGAGAAGAATTAATGACTCTATGACTAAAGATTTTTTCAACCTTTTTTTATTGATTACCGGTTGATCTTCCCCCGAAAAAGTGGACACGCTGTTACGTTTCACATGCCTTGTGTTCAAACTCGGCTGGGGAACAATAATTCAGGGCCGAGTGTCTTCTAACACGATTATAAAATATTTCAATATATTCAAATATGCTTCCACGTGCTTCCTGTCTGGTCTGATACTTCTCAAAATAAATGAGTTCTGTCTTTAAGGTATGGAAGAAAGATTCCATTAAAGCATTGTCATAACAATTTCCTGAAGAACTCATGCTCTGAACAAAACCATGTCGCTCAATAAGATTCCTGAAAGCATAACTGGCATACTGCGTTCCCCGGTCGGAATGGAATATCACCCCAGCTTCCGGTCTCCTCTGCAACAGGGCCTTGTTTAATGCGTCCAAAAGTAACTCATGGCTCAATTGACTATCCATGGACCATCCGATGATCTGACGGTTAAAAACATCTAAAATAACGGCCAGATATAACCAGCCTTCTCTTGTCCGTATAAAGGTAATGTCAGAAACCCATACCTGGTTAGCCTTTTGGGCTGAAAATCTCTGTTGCAAAAGGTTATCGGCTACCAGGCCATCATGCTTGTATGGTGTTGTTGCCTTAAACTTACGTTTTGTCTTTGCTTGAATATCATTTTGCCTCATCAGCCGGGCAATACGATGCTTCCCACAACGTATTCCTTTATCCCTTAGTTCCGCTGTTATCCGGGGACTGCCATAGGTCCCTCGACCTCTGACGTAAGCCTCCTTAATATACAACAACAGCCTTTCATTTTCCTTTCGGCGAGTACCTCCAGTATTATCTCCTAACCATTTATAATAACCGCTCCGGGAAACCACAAGCACCTGGCACATCTTCTTCACCGAATATCTGGAACGGTGAGCTTCTATAAATTGATATTTCTCTTCGGGCTTTTGGTGAAGATGGCCAATGCTTTTTTTAGGATCTCTTTCTCCTCCCTTAAATCCTCATTCTCCCGCTGTAAACGACGTATCTCCTCCTCCGGTGACTTTAAATGGCCTTTCCCGGGGAAAGCCCCTTCCATATCCGTTCGATACTTACGACGCCACTCATGAAGCTGGTTCGGATGAATATCCAAATCCCTTGCTATATCTCCCACGGATTGCTTACCCTCGTTCATTAATCGCACGGTTTCCAGCTTGAACTCCTTCGTAAAATACCGATGCTCCACTCCTTTTCTCATTACTCACACCTCCTGTTTCTTTTTATTAACTGAAACTCTTCGGGGTGTCCACTAATTCGGGGAAAGAGCAGGTTGAAAGGCAGTATAATTTTCAAAATTGACGCTGTGTGGATTTCAGGAAGGAATCACTACAAAACTCGACACGGAATGGCATTCTCATATCCCTTATTCTATTCTTGAACCGGCCAGAGGGCGCTTTTCGAAACACTCGTCAGATTCCAGCCGATGTGGGGCCGGACAAGACGCCGGTAAAAGATAGAAAACGGTTCTGCCACTTTTCCATCCAGCGCCAGGAGCACATCTTCCAGAAGATAATGTGATTTATATCCGGGCTGAAAATAATGATTGAAAAGATGGCATCCCGGGCAATAGCTGATAAAATGCTTTTTCCCGCTTTTGGCAAAATCTTTGCGCTTGATCAAAGCTGTTTTGACGAATTTGGCTATTTTACCATCGTTAAAGTAACCGGTATACCCGCAGCAGAGCGAGTTTTCGCGGTTATGCGGCAATTCGGAAATGGTCATGCCAATGGTTGTCGCAAGACGACGGACAGCATTTAAGAATGCTTCTCCATTTTCGTATCCGAAACACGGATCGGATATGGCCGCTTCAAGTTTTTGCGGCTTGATGACCCGCGCTGCGCCGGTTTCAATCATTTCCAGAAAATAATCATAGACGCTTATCGCTGGAAAGGGCAATACGATGCCCAGCTTTTCAGGTAAAATTCGGGTGAGAACTTTTTGACAATGTCCGCACCCGATCACCAGGCGATCAAACCGGTTTTCCGAAAGACGATTGATCAGACGCCTGGCAATCCGATATCCTTCATCCAACAGGCCGCCTTGTATGGCCCACACACCGCAGCAGTCGTCCGGACCTCCGAATTTTGCTATATTGCGAAGAGCTTGCGATTCCTCCCATGTGCGGGGCAGCATCCGATCGGTGCAGCCGATAAAAAGAATGTCTTTGCTTTTCTTTGGCGTTGCCCAACCGCGCAGAATTTTTTTATCGGTCCTTCCCAAACCCTTGTAAATATCCCGGAAGAAGTTGGGATTCCAGCCCTCGGTTCCCATGCCGTTGACAGCATAGGCCATGGAAGACGGAACTTCAGCTTCTGCACGTCGCTTATATTCCAGGCATTCACGCTCTAAGTCACTCGGATGGGCATCCTTGGGGCACCGGTTATCACACTTGCCGCAACGGATGCAGAAGGCAAGCTCCGGATACCACTGCGGCATTGCCGTTACTTTTTTCATGACCTCGCGGGCCTGCTTGGGGGTCATGTCCGTGTATTGACAACCGGCAATACATTTCCCGCATTGAATACATTTTTCCGCCGAAAATCCGCGCACGAATATTGTTTGTTCATCCATGAGAATGATTTTTCCCTTTCCAGAGATACATTTTTTAAGGTGACGAAATATAAGAGAAACATTTTTGCATGTCAATGAATTACTCCATAACCGTTTTATCCTTTTTATATTGACACCATACGGCTGAACATGTTACTTACGGCCGGTCATTTTTTATTTAAAAATCGACACGATGAACAAATTTTTTGTTTAACACCGCAAGGAGAAAACTGTGACTTTTCAAGAATTGATTTTTGCTCTCGAAAAATACTGGGATTCCAAGGGCTGTGTCATTCAACAGCCTTACGACATGGAAGTGGGAGCGGGAACGTTTCATCCGGCCACCTGTCTGCGCGCTCTGGGACCGGAACCGTGGAACGTGGCCTATGTTCAGCCCTCGCGTCGTCCCACTGACGGCCGCTACGGCGAAAATCCCAACCGCCTGCAGCATTATTACCAGTATCAGGTCATCATGAAACCGTCGCCGGTCAATATTCAGGAACTCTATCTGGATTCATTAAAAAGTTTCGGCATTGATCCGCTGGATCACGATATCCGTTTTGTGGAAGACGACTGGGAATCCCCGACACTGGGCGCCTGGGGCCTGGGCTGGGAAGTCTGGCTCGACGGCATGGAAATTTCCCAGTTCACCTATTTCCAGCAGGTCGGCGGCTTCGATTGCAGTCCGGTCTGCGCCGAGCTGACGTACGGCACGGAACGCATCGCCATGTACATTCAGGGCGTCAACAATGTGTATGATCTGCAGTGGACGGACAAAATCAAATACGGCGACGTGCATCACCGCGGCGAAGTGGAGTTTTCCACCTACAATTTTGAAGTGGCCGACATTCCCATGCTGCGCAAACTTTTTGACACGTATGAAGAAGAAGCCCTGCGCATCGCCGAGAAAAACCTGGCCCTGCCCGCTTACGATTACTGCTTGAAGTGTTCGCACACCTTTAATCTGCTCAACGCCCGCGGCGCCATCAGTGTGGCGGAACGCACCAGCTACATCGGCCGGGTGAGAAATTTGGCGCGCATCAGCGCGGAACTGTACATGAAACAACGTGAAGAACTGGGATATCCCCTTTTATCCCGCTCGGCCTATAGTGACCTTTAGGTTATTCGCCCCGGGGATAATTCCCAATCCCGATATATCGGGATTGGATAATTTAACTAGAAACTTCAATACGCTTTGCTTTTGAAGTTTAAGTTTCATTACGACCATCAAATTTCAGTGCACTTCGTTTCTGAAATTTGGGTCTCATTACATAGATAAAAAATATCTGGAGATAAAATGAGCAACGAACTTCTTTTTGAAATTGGCACCGAAGAAATTCCCGCAGGATTTTTATCCAAAGCGGTGGTGGATATGGAAGAGATTATCCGCAAATCGCTTACGGATAAACGCATCGCCTTCGACGGCATCAAGTGTCTGGCGACTCCGCGCCGTCTGGTTCTTTATATCGCCGATCTGTCTGCAAAGCAGGAAGACCAGACCATTGAAAAACTGGGACCGGCCAAAAAAGCCGCGTTTGATGAAAACGGTCAGCCGACGAAAGCGGCCATCGGTTTTGCCCGGGGACAGGGCGTGGATGTTTCGCAACTGGAAACCATCACGACCGAAAAGGGCGAATATCTCGGCGCGCGCAAAACCATCGCCGGACAGCCCACCAAAGATCTGTTGCCGGACATTCTCAAAGATTTCATGCTGGCGATTCCTTTCCGTAAATCCATGCGCTGGGCCGATTACACGTTGCGTTTCGCGCGCCCGATCCACTGGATTCTGGCGCTGTATGGCGGCAATGTCATTCCCCTGAAAATCGAAGACATTGAAAGCGGCAACACCTCCTGCGGCCATCGGTTCATGAGCCCGGCCTCCTTTGCCGTGACCGGCTTTGAAGATTATCTGAACAAAGCCAGAGAAAATTTTGTGATCGCCGATCCGGCGGAAAGAAGAAAACTGATTCTTGAAGAAGCTGAAAAATCGGCGGCGGAAGTCGGCGGAAAACTTTTTTATACGGATGATCTGCTGGAAACAGTCAGTTTCATCGTCGAGTATCCGGTCATCGTGCGCGGCGGTTACGAAGAGGACTATCTGAAAATTCCCAAGGATGTCCTGACCACCACGATGATTTCCCATCAGAAATATTTTCCGGTCGTCAATGAAGCGGGAAAACTGCTGCCTTATTTCATTGCGGTCAGCAACACGAAACCCCGCGATATTTCCGTGGTGGCCAAAGGCAATGAACGGGTTCTGCGGGCACGACTGGCCGATGCTTCATTCTTTTTTGAAGAAGACAAGAAAGTCCCGCTGGAAGACCGTGTGGAATCGCTCAAAAAAGTCGTCTTTCATACGCTGCTCGGAACCTCGCATAAAAAAGTTGCGCGTTTCCGCAAACTGGCGGTAAAGATTGCTTCCAAGGTCAAACCGTCCGCGAAGAAAAATGTCGACCGCGCGGCGCTTCTGGCCAAGGCCGATCTGGAATCGCTGATGGTCGGTGAATTTTCGGAACTGCAGGGCATCATGGGCCGTGAATATGCGCTCATCGCCGGTGAAAAACCGGAAATCGCCAACGCCATTTATGAACATTATCTGCCGATCGTCGCCGGCGGAGACCTTCCGCAATCGGATGAAGGCGCCATTGTCGGCCTTGCCGATAAGATGGACACCATCGCCGGCTTCTTCGGCGTGGGCATGCCGCCGACCGGTACGGCAGATCCTTATGCCCTGCGGCGTCAGGCGCTGGGCATCATCAATATCATTTTATCCCGCGAGTACCCCCTGAGCCTCAACTTCCTCATCGATGAAAGTCTGGCGCTCCTGAAAGATGTCTTGAAAAAACCGGCGGAGGAAGTGAAGAAGGACATTCTGGAATTTTTCAAGGGACGTCTGCAGAACCAGTTGATCGCGCAGGGTTATGCTTACGATACCGTGGACGGCGTTTTATCCGCGGATATTGATGAACTGGTTGAGGTCATTGAAAAAGTCAAGGCATTGGAGGAATTTCGCAAACATCCCGATTTCGAGCCGGTCTCCGTCGCTTTCAAGCGCGTGGACAATATTTTAAAGGATTTTAAAGGCGGTCAATTTGACGTAAACCTCCTTGTTCACGATGCGGAAATCAATCTGTTCTCTTATTTCGACAACATCAAACCCCGCGTGGAAAAAGGCATCGCAGAAAAAGACTTTGCGACGGCGCTCAATAAGCTGGCCGCGCTGCGTCCCCATGTGGATAATTTCTTCGACAACGTCATGGTCATGGACAAGGACGAAAAAGTGCGTTTTAACCGTCAGTCGCTGCTGGCGGAAATTTCGGCTCTTTTCCATAAAATCGCCGACTTCTCCAAAATCGTCACGGCCGGCTGATGTCGCTTTCACAACGCTTTTTAGTTTCGCGAAGGCGCATTGACATAAAGATAAATCCTTGCTAGGATGAGTAACACTAAAGATATCAAAGGATCGTTTATTTTCATGGCAGGCCCTTCGAACGTGACATCTTCAATGGCAATGAACGGCAATTCCAAAGTGCGAAAGGAATTGCTGGATATTACCAACCGGATTCACGCGGCGCAAAATATCAAACAGATTCTGGTCGATCTCAAAAGCGGGATTCTGACCCTTTTTAACGCCAATTCACTGACCATTTATGTCGTGGATAAATTGCGCAACGAAATTTATTCCATGTTTCTCGCCGGTACGCAACTCAAGGAAATCAGACTGCCGATCAACAACAAAAGCATCGCCGGTTATGTGGCCAATACCGGAGCCGTCATCAATATCGAAAATGCGTATAACCATAAAGAACTCAAAGGCATCGAAGCCGAACTGACGTTTGACGACAGCTGGGATAAAAAAACCGGCTTTAAAACCAGACAGGTTCTTGCGGCGCCCATTTATAACAATAACCAGTTGATGGGTGTCATCCAGATCATCAATAAAAAAGTGGGAGACGGAAAATTTTCCGAAGATGAAATCGGCCTGGCGCTGGAAATCGCCGAGGTGCTCGGCGTTGCCTTTTATAATCAGCAGCGTTTCGTCCGGCACAGGAAAACGCGTTTCGATTACTTATTAAGCCATGATTTGATCAAGGAAGAAGAGCTGGAAAGCGCCTGGAAAGAATCTCGTGAGAAAAAGATCTCCATGGAAAATTTTCTCATGCAGAAACATAAGATATCCAAAGCCGATATCGGCCACGCTTTCGAAGAGTTTTATAACTGCCGCTTCATTCAGTATAACGATAAACTGCCTATTCCCGGGCATTTGATCAAAAATTTGAAAAAGAATTTTCTGCGCCGCGAGCTCTGGGTGCCGTTGGAAATGGTCGGAGACAGGATTCACGTCATCATCGATGATCCCAATAATATTATTAAAAGAGACACGATTGAGAGCCTTCTGAAAACCAAGAAGATAAAATATGATGTGGCCCTGGAAGAAGACATCATCAAATACATCAACCTCTTTTTTAACACGCCGGATGAAGAGCATTCCTTCACCGAAATTCTGGGACGCATGGAGGGAGAAGATACGGTTCCCTCCGACGAAGAAGATTTTGGCGAAGCCGTTTCCGAAACGGACAGCGTCATCATGCAACTCGTCAACAAAATTATCAACGACGCTTATAACCGCCGGGCGTCCGATATTCACGTCGAACCGAACGTGGACAGAAAAAACGTGGAAATCCGGTTCCGTGTCGACGGGGACTGCGCGCTCTATCAAACGGTGCCTTTCAGTTACCGGGCTGCCATCATTTCGCGCATTAAAATCATGTCCAATCTGGATATCACTGTCAAAAGACTGCCGCAGGACGGAAAAATCAAGTTCCGCCGCAATACCGGCGATGAAATTGAATTACGTGTGGCGACAATTCCAACCCAGGGCGGTGTGGAAGATGTGGTCATGAGAATTCTCGCCAAAGGCGAAACCATGCCGCTGAAGGATATGGGCTTATCTCCCCGTAATTACGATGAGATGATTAACATCATTTCTAAACCCTATGGCATGATTCTCGTTGTCGGCCCGACCGGTTCCGGTAAAACAACAACGCTGCACGCGGCGCTGCACCACATCAACCGGCCGGATAGAAAAATATGGACGGCGGAAGATCCCGTCGAAATTACGCAGTATGGCTTGCGTCAGGTCCAGGTCCAGCCGAAAATCGGTTTTGATTTTGCGGCGGCCATGCGATCATTTTTACGCGCCGATCCGGATGTCATCATGGTCGGTGAAATGCGCGATTTTGAAACGGCCAAAACCGGCGTGGAAGCCTCGCTGACCGGCCACTTGGTTTTCAGCACTCTGCACACCAACAGCGCACCGGAAACCATCGTGCGCTTGCTGGATATGGGCATTGACCCGCTTAACTTCGCCGACGCCCTGCTGGGCATTCTGGCACAGCGCCTTGTTCGCACGCTCTGCAAGTCGTGCAAAGAGGCCTATCATGCGACGAAAGAAGAATATGATGAATTAGCCAAAAATTACGGCCTTGAAGATTTCAACAAATTAAATATCCCTTACGATGATAATTTCAAATTATACCGGACAAAGGGTTGTCCGAATTGCGACGGAACAGGGTACAAAGGCAGAATGGGCATCCACGAACTTCTTGTCGGCTCGGAAGATATTAAAAGAATGGTGCAAAAGCACGAAACTGTTGAAGTCATGCGGGATAAATCCATGAGTGAGGGCATGACCACCCTCCTTCAGGACGGAATCATGAAAACCATCAAAGGCTTTACCGATTTCAAGCAAGTCCGACGCGTCTGCATTAAATAATCTTTTCGGAGGCGCTGACACTTTTTTCTCAACATTTTGTTAAACATTTTTTAATATTTTATTCAAAAACCAACAAATCGTTCATTTCTTTGCACAGGTCTCCCAAACAAGACAACACAATATCATCAATATTATCAAATATTTGTGATTTATTATCATCACGCATGATCTTTTGGCACGTTCTTTTCATTATATAAAGGCAAATCAACAAACAATTACCCCAAGGAGGTAACAGATCATGAAAAAGACAATGACAACAACAATCGTGGCAGCGGCAGTTATTCTCTTAACGGCAACGTTCAGCTTTGCTGAATACGCGGCAGCCGGCGCGGCCAATTTTCCTTTCTTCCAGTTGGGCTGCCTGATCGTTGGCGGTTTGATTCTTGTTTCTCTGAAACGCAAATATGAAAAGATGTATGTCGGTGAAGTGGTCGGCATCTTCGCGCTGTACACCATTCTGATGGCGCTGTTCACCAACCCGGTCATCGAAACGGTCAAAACCATCGTCAGCTGAGAAACAACAGAATAAATCTCACGGGAAAGGAGGAGTAAGCAATGCTGGCAACTCATAAAATACAACAAAAACAGTTCCATGATCTAAAACAGGTCTTTATGCTTTCCGCGTGGGGTTTCACAATGGTTGTCGTCTCCTTTCTGTTCCTTTATATCGGACATCTGGTGGACGGTCTCCTGGGGACCACGCCCAATTTCATGCTGGGCTTCTTTATTCTGGGAATGTTTCTGTGCATGATGCGGCTCTATCAGGAAGCCTGCGCAAGAAGGAAGGATGTTTAACAGAATAAATATTCAAACACGATTTGTTTTATATAGAAGATAACCACTTCAAGACGTCATGTTTTGAAGTGGTTTTTTTATTATCATTTATCCGATGTAATCACCCCATGCGGTATAAATGAAAAACCATACTATTTTACCGTATTCCCGTCTCACTTTTCTCCATTCCGCAGATGTCAATTGCCAGAAATTTGCGGGAGCTTTTTCATGGCTCGTCGGGACAAAATAAAATCCGGCACGGTTCAAATTGAATACCCTGCCGGCGATAAATTTTATTCTTCGCATATGGTAAGGTGAACTGACAAATATCGCTGATTTTAATCCGTGAACGGACATTATTTTTTCGGCTTTGATGATTTCTATGTGCGTGTCTTCATAAAAGTTCGGATAAGACGTTTTCCGTTTGGCGTCATGTTCAGAAAAATTCATTTTCGGCAAAAGAATCTGTCTTTTCCCCTGATCGTAAATCCGGTAGGTTTTGTTATAAGCCGAAATGATCAGATAATCAGCCATCCCCATACGGATTAAATTTTTTGCCTCTTTATGGCGGGCTTTGAAATCGGGCCCCAGCAAAAGGATAATTGCATCCGCTTTTTTATAATCCGTCGAATAGAGCAGGAAATACGGAGAAAACAGAACACCGCCTGCAAGCAGAAAAAAAACAAAAACAGAGATTGTCAGCTTCTTGTGACGTTTGAACAAAATGTCATCCCGGAGTATTTTTAAGTTTAATGTGCTGGATCGTTTATCGAATGCAAATCATTAAGATACATCGCCGAAATAGTCAGCCGAAAAAATGTAAATCTCCGTTTCTTGATCCATCCAGGCATCAGGCGGCAATCCGGCCTTGAAGCACGTCTCTTTTAGAAACGTTTTCCTGTCCCACCCGTACTCAATCGCCACCTGCGGCAACAGCAAACCGGATTTAAACCCTTTCACGATGTATAAGCCATGTTCGCCGATGTTGATATCGTTGACGTCGTTGATACGCTTCAACGGACTCAACACGGATATTTCAAACGTTAAATGCTGAATTTCTTCCGGCTCTAAAGCAGGGAAACGCGGATCGTGAAAAGCAGCGGCAAGAGCCATTTCCTGCACCGTTTCCCAAAGCGGCTTATAGGCCTTGATATAACCGATGCAACCGCGCAAATGACCGTGTTTTTTCAGCGTGACAAAAGCGCCTCTTTTCAATCGGAGCGGGTCGGAATCAATTTTCGGCGCCGGGATTTCCCGATTGTTGATTTTAGCTTCAATTGCATCTTTGGCTATCTTCAGAAGAGCGTTTTTGTCTTTGTTTGCTAATTCCATTTTTCTTTATTCCTCTGTAAAATAAAGTCCGGTGTTTGAACATCCGTAAAACGCAAGAGGACTCGATGTAATCAAACACAGTAAACGGCGGATGCGTATCCGACAACCGAATCTTTCTCGCCGGTGATATCCCCGGAATTGGCGTATTTCAATAAATAAGGTTTATCCGCCTTGAGCATGCGGGCGACAGACATCACCACGGCCATCGGACCGCCGCCGCAGGCTTCGACGTCGCCATGTTCCAGACTGCGCAACAGTCCCTGCACATCGCCGTTTTTCAAATAGCCCAGCGCAATGGCATCCATTTTTCTCGCCACGGTGTCATTGTAAAAATGCGACAGATCGGAACTGCCCACAACTAATATTTTTTTACCGAGGGAAGCTTCGTAAATCGCCCCGGCAAGCTCCCGGCACGTATTTGCGTCCTGATCTCCCATGACCAGCGGCACGAAAGAAAATTCCCCCAGAGCCACCTGCAGAAAAGGGAGTTGAATTTCCACGGAATGCTCCTGCAGATGAGCCTGCGGGATATCCATCACGACTTGATTGATCTTTTTTATTTTGCCAGCCAGCGTTTCTTCGACGGGAACAACGCCCAGCGGCGTTTCGTACCCTCCCCTGCTGAAAACCGACACCCCGTGAAAAGCCACCCGATGGCTGGGCCCGACGACAATAACCGCATCGTATTTTTTACCGCGAATAAGTCTGTAGGCATGGGCCGCTATTTTTCCTGAATACATGTAGCCCGCATGAGGCACTATCAATCCGGCAATTTCCCCTTCCGGCGCGGATTCGGATATCGACGCAAAATAATGCTCAATATCCCTCCGCAAAACGGATGGATTTCCGGGATACCAGGAACCGGCTATGACTGATTTTCGAATACCGTCCATAGGTCGTCACTTGAATCGCCAGATTACACCCCGGGGCGTGTCCAGAAGATCAACGCCCATATCCGCCAGTTGAGCCCTGTACGAATCGGCTTCCGCCCAATTGCGGGATTTTCTGGCTTCATTTCTCCTGTTGATCAACTCTTCTATCTTCCGGTGAGCAATTTTAACATCAAAATCCATAATTCCCAACACCAGATTAATATTTTCCAGCGCCGTCAGAATCTTCAGGGCATCTTTTTGATTGACGATGTTGCCGGTGAGCGGACCGTTAATCTTGCCGATAAAGCCGAACAAAGCGGCCAGCGCGCCGGCCATGTTTAAATCATCATCCAGAGCCGCGGCAAATTCGTGCTTGAGATCATAGATTAACTGATCGGTTTCCGCAAAACCATTGCCGTTTTGACCATCGACCGCATGGAGGCGGCGGATAAATGTATGGATTTTACGGACTGTATTTTTCGCGGTTTGCAGAGCCGCCTCCGAATAGTTTACCGGCTTACGATAATGAACACCCAGCAGAAAAAAACGCACGTCGCTGCCGGTGTAGCCGTTTTGACGCAACTGCGACAAGGATAAAGCGTTGTTCAGAGAACGGGACATCTTGCGGCCATCCACCATCACCAGTTCGGCGTTCATCCAGTAATTGGGGCCTTTATGGCCGGAAAAAGATTTATGGATGGCTAAGACATTTTCGCAATGAGGAAAGATCTCGTCCGCACCGCTGACATGAATATCATACGTGTCACCCAGATATTTTTGCGAAATTGCCGCGCACTCCAGATGCCAGCTTGGCCTGACGTTTCCCCATACGGTTTTATAATAAATGCCTCTTTTTAATTCTCCCAGACTGGACCGCTTCAAGAGTGCAAAATCCGCCGGACTGTCTTTTTCATAATCATCAAGATCAATGGACTTCGCCTGTCTGGTTTTTCCCGGATCGATATTAGAAAGCATGCCGTAATCGGTCAGTTTGGCAATGTTATAATAGACCGAATGAAGTTTTTCATAGGCATAATCCTTGTCGACCAGTTTCTCGACGATCTTCAACATGGCATCTACGTTGTCGGACGCTTTTACGTAAATATTATCCTGAAGAATGTTTAAAAATTGTGTATCTTCTATGAAAATCTGCAAATACTTTTTTGAATACTCGGCCAGTTCGATCGATTCTTTTTCCGAACCTCTGATGGATTTGTCGCCGAAATCAACAATGTCCAGAACGTTTTTCACCTGATATCCCTTGTAAATCAAAAAACGGTTGATCACGTCGGAAACAATCAGGCGCCGGTAATTGCCCAGATGGGGTGTGTCGTGAATGGTCGGTCCGCAGGTGCGCATGCGCACTTCATCCGTCTTGATCGGGTTGAAAAGAGTTTTCTGGCGCGTGAAAGAATTGTAAAGGTTAAAGGTCGATATTTCCTTTTTAAAGTCGAACAGCGGCGTGCTTAAATACCGTTCTCCGCCGTCAGGCAAAACGACGACGATCACGCCCTCTTCCAGAAGCTGCGCCTTCTGCAGGCCCACAAACATGGCTGCGCCCGAACTCATCCCCACGAAAATTCCTTCTTCACGGGCAATTCGGCGGGACATCTCAAACGCGTCTTCATCCTGGATATTAATCTTCTCATCGAGCATGTTTTTATTAAAAATCCCCGGACGGTAGGACTCCCGCATGTTTTTCAATCCCTGAATCTTATGCTGAAGGTAGGGTTCGACGCCAACAATCCTGATTTGCGGGTTGAGCTCCTTGAGTCTTTTGGAAATCCCCATCGCTGTACCGCTGGTGCCGAGAGTTGCCACCACCATGGTCACCCGGCCCTCGGTTTGATCCCAGATCTCCTGCGCCGTGCCGTAATAATGAGCGGCAATATTATCCTCATTATTAAACTGATCCGTGCCGAAATATTTATCCGGATTTTCACGCAGCATCTTATAGGCCACTTCGATCGCGCCATCGGTGCCCTGAGCGGCCGGCGTAAAATATAATTCCGCTCCGAGCGCCTTTAATATCTTTTTTCTTTCTTCACTGGCCGACTCCGGCATAATCAGGCAAAGCTTATACCCCTTAACCGCGGCAATCATGGCCAGTCCGATTCCCGTGTTGCCGCTGGTCGCTTCCAGAATAATTTTATCGCGGGTCAAGCTTCCCCTTTTCTCCGCGTTTTCAATCATGAACAGGGCGGTGCGATCCTTGATGGATCCGCCGGGATTGGCGCTTTCCACTTTGGCGAGAACGGTAACTTTTTTATTGGGATTAAGCCGGCCTATCTCCACCAATGGCGTATTGCCAATCCCTTCAATAACGTTTTTATAGAATTTCCTCATGCGCAAAACACCTTAAAATCACGGGTATGAATCACAAAGCAAGCGGCAGGGTATTCCACCTTCCGCTGTGCGGGATGGCTTTTGCCCCGCCAAGCTTCGCTTGCAGGATAATTCAACTTACAGATATTACCGCATTGCATTTGTAATATCCGGGCTTCATTAAATTTGAGTCTCTCAATAAAAAAACCCGCAGGGGGTCAAAAAATTGTCCGGAAAAAAATTTTAATGCAGACGTTTTAATTAACTATCCATCTTGATCAGAGGAATTTTTATGAATTGAACTCCCTCTTCCCTTAGATTCTCTTCCTCTTGAGGCGTGCTGGTTCCTTTAATATTCCTTTTTTCTTCATCTCCATAATGAATCTTCAGCGCAACCTCTGCAAATTTATCGCCCACATCCTCGAAATTCTTATCAACATACTGGTGCAGCAGTCTCAAACCGACGGCGGGGGAAAGTTCTTTATTCTGCGATTTGTTTTCCGCTCGGGAATTCTTTCCCATAATCGTAATGGAGGACGGAACAATTTCGATGTGTGAATTGTTGCAGATGGGACAGGAAATCAGTTTCCTGGAACTTTGCATAACAAAATTCTCCCGGTCCTTGAACCATCCCTCGAACGTATGTCCTTTCTCGCATTTTAAATCGTAAATAATCACAAGGCACAACCCTTTCCCCGATAAAGTCGCAGTATTTATAGCATGCCTGCCGGCAAATTACAATTGCATATCAATTTCAAAAGTTCATTGATCGTTCCCTTCTTGGCTCCCAATCATCAGGGCAAGATAAAAAATGAATAAAAAAAGTGGACATTTGAAAATAAATTATATATCTTCCGCCCTGAGTCGGGATGTGGCCCAGTTTGGTAGGGCACTGCGTTCGGGACGCAGGAGTCGCGCGTTCAAATCGCGCCATCCCGACCATTTTCATGAGATCCAAGTTTCAGACGCGTACAACCCCAATACTCTAAATAACCCTGAAGTCACTGTAGGGTCTCTATCGGCGACGTGGAATTGAAAGAGTCAGAGAAACTACCCCGCACGCAAAGCCTGTGGAGATATTCCTCCGCAGGCTAGCGGATACGTTCAACAGAGAGAAGAGCTGCACGCCCGGGATTGCATCGTGTTGTGATATAATCATCCGATCAACCGACAACGGAAGCCAGTTTGAAGATTGGCAGATACATGGCCACGATCATACCGCCGACGACTCCGCCCAGAAACACCATCATGACCGGTTCCAGCAAGGCGGTCAGCGAGTCCACGGCAACATCAACCTCATCGTCATAAAAATTGGCAATTTTTGCCAGCATGGCATCCAGAGCGCCGGTGGCTTCTCCAACAGAGATCATTTGCACAACCATCGCGGGAAAAATGCCCGTTTTGGTAAGAGGTTCCGCAATAGACTGACCTTCGCTGATGCTTTGACGGGTTTTCATCAAAGCGTCTTCAATCACGACATTTCCTGACGTTTTACTGACAATGGACAAACCTTCCAGAATAGGCACTCCGGAGCTCATCATCGTTGACAGAGTACGTGAAAACTTGGCTACGGCGACTTTTTTCAACAAGTCACCGAAAACCGGCGCTTTGAGAACCATGGAATCAACGCTCCAGCGCCCCTTTTCCGTTTTGTAATACTGTTTGAACGCCACATAAATGGCAACCAGGATTCCCGCCATAATATACCAGTAGCTTTGAGCAAATTCACTCGCAGAAATCAAAGCAGCCGTCAGCGCAGGCAATTCGCCGCCCATGCCTTCAAACATTTTCTGAAATACAGGAATAACCTTAATCAGCAACAAGGCAACAACCGCCAGTGAAATCACCAGAACCGCCGCCGGATAAGTCATCGCTCCCTTGACACGCGCCTTCAACTTCATGGCCTTTTCCATGTAATTGGACAGTCTTTCCAGAATGACATCAAGAATACCGCCTGCTTCGCCGGCAGCAATCAGATTGACAAAAAGCTCGTCAAAAATCTGAGGATACTTTTTCAGAGCATTGGTCAGACTTGTTCCGCCTTCGATATCTTCTTTGATCGATCTGATAATTTTCGAAAACGCTTTGTTTTGTTCCTGCTGGGCAAGAAGATCAAGACATTGAATCAGAGGAAGTCCGGCATTGATCATGGTGGAAAAAATACGGCAAAAGACCACAACGCTTTTTTCTTTAATTTTCCCCTGCATAAACGGAAAATATTCCAGAAGATCCTTCGGCTTCTTCTTGACTTCGATGGATTTGAAACCCTGACGCCGCAAGAGACTGCGAACAGTGATTTCGTCAACCGCTTCCATCTCTCCTTTTTTTATTTCATTTTTCTTGGTTTCCGCTTCCCAGATAAAAACAGGCATATTTATTCCTTTCCCTGAATCGGACGACTTCAAATTGTCGTCATTTTAAACCAGCTTTTTCATAAATTCAACAAGTTAAATGTACAATTCCTTGAAGCCTGGACAACTATTCAAAAAACATTCTACGCTAAGGCACAATTTAATGATTTCCATGATTTTACAATCAGGTTTATTTGCTGTTGATTTGATCCGATTTCATCCGTTGACGGAATATTTCATACAAAAGGATTCCCGCGGCCACGGAGACATTCAAAGAATCAAAATGACCGGGAAGAGGAATGGTAACCAGAAAGTCGCATTTCTTCCTGACCAGAGGCCTGATTCCTTTCGCCTCGTTTCCCATGACCAAAACAACGGAGCACTGAAAATCCATTTCCACCAAACTTTTGCCCTGGTGAGTTTCCGCGCCGAAAACCCAGAATCCCTTGTCTTTCAGATATTCGAGCGACTGGGCCAGATTGACAACGCGGGCCACGGGAATCTGCTGAACGCTTCCGGCGGACGCCTTGTTTACGGCTGCCGTAACATTAGCCGACCTGTCTTCCGGAATCACCACGCCGTTGGCTCCCCAGCAATGAGCGCTGCGAATAATCGACCCCAGATTTTGAGGATCGATGATGCTGTCCAAAACAAGAATCAAATCATAACCGGAAGAGGGATTGCGGTTTTTTATCAATTCATCGAGATCTTTATAAACAAAGGGCTGACGCAAAGCCACAATGCCCTGATTGTCGGACGTTGCCGCCAGTTTATCCAGTTTTTTTCGATCACAGAATTCAACGGGAATATTATTCTCGCCGGCCATGGCGATGATTTCCTTCGCCGATGAGCCGGTTCGTCCGGAAGCAATAAGAATTTTTTCCCATCCGCTTTTTTGCTTCCGGAGCAGATCTCTGATGGAATTTACACCGTAGATTAACTCCATAGCATCTTCCGCTTTTTTAGAATGATCTCGCCGACAGACCCTCGGCAATTTCCTGAACAATGAGACGGCAGGCGTCGAGGGGATTCGGCGCCATACGGATGGGCCTGCCCACAACAATGTAATCGGCGCCGGCGGCCACGGCCTCATAAGCGCTGAGCGTTCTTTTCTGATCGTCTTTTTTTGCCTCGGCGGCGCTGCGTATGCCCGGCGTAACAATTACAAAATCATCGCCGAAATTTTCTCTCAGCATGCGAATATCCTGCGCCGAGGCCACAACGCCTGACGCACCCGCAGCCTTCGTCAATCCGGCCAGATGCCGGACCAGTTCACTGGTGCTTTTTTGGAATCCGATCTCCTTCAAATCTTCATTATTCAGACTGGTCAGCACGGTAACGGCCAGCAATACCGGCCGGGTCTGTCCCAGTTTATCGGCACAATTCCAGGCGGCTGAAACAGCCTCTTGAATCATTCGGGAACCGCCCGATGCATGAACGTTAAACATATCAACATTCATTTTTACCGCAGCTTCAGCCGCGCGGGCGACGGTGTTGGGAATGTCGTGAAACTTAAGATCCAAAAATACCTTTTGAGATTTTTCTTTTATGCACCGGATGATCTCCGGTCCCGCGGCGGTGAACAATTCCTTGCCGACTTTGAACATGCCGACATGACCGGACAACAGTTCCACCAGAGACAACGCATCGTCATAACTTTGAGCATCAAGGGCAAAAATTAATCTCTCACTGGCTTGTTTACTCGATATATTCTTCATCGCCGATAAACTCTGTGCTGTCCGGAATCGGTTTAAAATCTTCTTTCGTTCCCTTTAAATATTCGGGATTGGCGTAAACAACTTTGCCGGCGGCAATTTCGCGAAGGGCGCGCACAATTTCCCTGTTCCTGCATTCCACCAGGGGAGCGGATCCCTTCAGCAACTGGTGCGCGCGCTTTGACGCCAGCGAAACCAGGCCAAATCTTGTTTTGGCAACGCGTAAAGAGTCTTCAATTGTGATTCTAGCCATACCTTAAAATCTCCTTCTTATATATATTTATTTTCTAAATTCTTTAATCTCTTTCGTTAATCTTTTCCTTTTACATTTTTCGGCGGTATAAATGGCAATCAGCTGATGAATGGCTTTGTCCAGGTCTTGATTAAAAATTACATAATCATACCAGGAAATTTCCTGCAATTCACGTTCCGCCTGCTTATACCTTTTGCGAATAGCATCTTCGCTTTCATGACCTCGTTTTTCCAGTCTTTTTAAAAGATCGGAACGGGAAGGCGGCAGAACAAAGACGTAAATGCCTCCTTTAAATTCCCGCTTAACTTTCCTGGCTCCGCGTGGTTCGATGTCCAGCAGCAAATCATTGCCGTCGCGGATAAATTCTTCCATAACCTTCCGCGAAGATCCGTAAAGCTGGCCGTAATTTTCCACCCATTCAATAAATTCGCCCTTTTTAATTCTTTTCCGGAAATCATCCCGTGAAATGAAATAATAATCTTTTCCGTCTGTCTCAGTGGGACGCGGACTCCTCGATGTATAGGAAACCGAAAATTTTATTTCCGGGAAGGCCCGCATCAATCCCTGACAGATGCTGCTTTTCCCCGCACCCGACGGCGCGGAAACAACGATAAACAAACCTTTGGACATATGCTCACTCTATATTCTGCGCCTGTTCGCGCAATTTGCCCAGTTCACTTTTGATTTCGATAACATGGCGGGTTATCTCGACGTCTCCAACCTTGGACCCGATCGTGTTGATTTCCCGATTCATCTCCTGCAAGAGAAAGTCGATTTTTCTCCCCTCGGCTTCATCACTCTGCAACAGCGTTTCAAACTGACTGATGTGACTCTGCAGTCTCACGATTTCTTCCGTGATATCGGTTCTTTCCGCCATAATGGCGACTTCCTGAGCCAGGCGGTTTTCATCCAGAGCGTATCCTTCCGTTAATTCCTTAATTCTTTCCGCAAGACGTTTTTGATACTCGGATACAACCTGCGGCGCGCGCGACTGAATATTTTCCAGAATGCCCGCAATAATGTCCAGCCTCATCCGCATATCCTGTAACAGGACCAAGCCTTCCTCCTGCCTCATGGCGGCCAGTATCGTGAGCGTCTCCAAAAATGATTTTTCCACCTCATGGAGGAACTCCGCATTAATTTCATTCTCCGCCGGCGGCGTAAAAATATCGCGAAATCCCGTTAACGTTTTTAAAGTCACGGGAGATTCCAGATGAAACTCTTCTTTGAGTCTGTTGAGAATATTAAAATATCCCCGGGCAATTTCCATATTCAAATTTATCTTCGATACATCCGCGCATTCACCTTCGAATTTGATGAACACTTCAATGCGCCCCCGCTTGAACCTCTCCGCAATCTTCTTTTTGTACTCCATTTCCATCGGGAAAAGAGCGGAAGGCGTGCGCAGTACAATCTCCAGAAAACGGTGATTGACAGACTTGGCCTCCACAATGATATTCTTGTCCCCGAAAACCTTCTCCGCCCGTCCGTAACCCGTCATACTTTTAATCATTTCAATCCAACCGCCTTTTCATAACAGTGATTGTTCCCGTCATCCATTTAACATCTTTAATTGCAACAAATATTTATCTCTGATCTTGCCCAGCATGAAAAGCTGTTTTTCATCGGCGTAATCCGGATATGTCCAGGGCAGGGAGCAGAACTTTTTTCCCTGATAAATCAGCGTCAAATCGGCATAAATCCCATCCCGCAGATAAGGACGATGCGTATAACTCTTGCCGGTGGCCAGAATCAAATGGGCCTTGGAAATATAACCGGGATCAATATTGATTCTTCTCTGGGAATCCGCCGCCGACCGCTTTTCGATTTCATTGGTCGCCAGTTTTATATCCGGTAATGTTTCCGGATCGATCAATTTTTCCATGGCGAGAAACCGGCGCACAAGGTTTCCTCCCATTTCACCTTCGTAATAATCGGTATAGTCGAAGGGCAAAACCGCACTGATAAAATCCGGTTCTCCATAAAGAGCCGACAACGCCGTGATCGTCTCGTTGATTAAAACAGCATCCGCAGCAAAAAGACTGAAGATTAATTTCACCGGTTCAGCAGGGGCTGGCTTACTCATAATACATCAATCAGTTCTTTCCGGGTCACCGTAGCTGTGCCTATTTTTTCGACGACAATCCCCGCGGCCAGATTAGCCAGACAGGTCGCTTCTTTCAGATTAGCTCCGGATGACAGACAAAGAGCAAGAATGCCGATAACCGTATCACCGGCTCCCGTGACATCATAAACTTCCTTCGCCTGAGCCGGGAAATGAGTATGCACTATCTTCTTCCCATTCTCAAACAAACTCATGCCTTCTTCTCCCCTTGTAACCAGAAGAGCCGGAAACGCATGTTTCTTCAGCAGGAGTTCGCTTAATTTTTCAATATTATTCGCCTCTGTTATGTCCATCCCCACGGCGCGCTGAACCTCATAATGGTTAGGAGTGATGACATGGGCGCCCTTATACAGGGAAAAATTATTCTGCTTCGGATCAAGACAAATGAAAATATCCGCATGATCGGCTATTTTCTTTATCCCCTGAATAAGCTCTCTGGAAACAACCCCTTTATTATAATCGGAAATAACAATTGCCCCTATCTTATTGCGCAATGACGTCACATATTCGAGAATTTTATCGATACTGGTCGGAGCGATCGGCTTCCGGTCTTCCTTGTCAAACCGCACCATCTGCTGTCCGTGAGCGACAATTCTTGTTTTCAGGGTCGTCGGGCGGTCTTTCTTGACAACAATTCCTTCCGTGCCGATTTTTCGTTTACTCAATTCCGCAAGCAGTTTTTTCCCGATGTTATCCGATCCGACCACTCCGGCAACATAAACCCTGCCGCCCATCGCATGAATATTATTCAGCACATTGGCACAACCGCCAAGCAAAATACTGTCTTTTTGCACATCCACAACGGGAACGGGAGCTTCCGGTGAAATCCGTGAAACATTTCCCCAGATAAAGTGATCAACCATGATATCGCCGACAACCAGAACACCGGCTTTCGAAAAATTGCCGATGATATCCAAAGCCCTTTTCTTGGTTAAGAATTTGTGCACGTTTTAAGGACACTCCCCCCGAATAGACTGAAAATTAAAAAAAGCGCTTTACGCGCCCCGTCTTTCAAAAAAGCGGCGTAATGTTATTACTAAGATCTGAATTTGTCAAACATTTTCTAAGAACGCAATCTTTATTGCTCATGATTATCTTGACAGATCGTCAGCATATTTTTTATACAGATCAAAAGTTTAAAGTGATTGTTAACATTGAGTTTAAAGCGGGGTAAAGTCAATGATATTGAACATTGCACAGTTTCATTACGGAACAGACAATTTTGCCTATCTGATATACGGCAAAAAGGAAGCGCTCGCCGTAGACGGAGGGGCATGGCAGGAAATTCTTTCCTTCCTGAAGCAACGAAATCTCACGTTGAAACTCGTCACGAATACACATTCGCATTACGATCACACGCCCGGCAACGACTTTTTACTTCGGGAAACTGCGGCCCATTTCATCCATCCGGCTGATTTTCAGGATAATCAGCAGATGATCATTGACGGAGATGCAATCCGGGTGTATCTCACTCCGGGCCATACCGGTGATTCCGTCTGTTTTCACGCCGGTAAATTTTTAGTCACCGGCGACACACTCTTCAACGGAACAATCGGCAATTGTTTTTCCGGAAACATGAATAAATTTTTTTTGTCGATAAAAAGACTGATGACGTTGCCGGATGAAACGGTTATTTACGCCGGACATGATTATGTCTTGAATTCTCTGGCCTTTGCCCGATATCTGGAACCGGACAATCGGGATCTTGATATTTTCCGGAAATGTTACAACGCCCAAAACACGGTTTGTTCCACGCTGGCTCAGGAACGCAAAATAAACCCCTACTTGCGCTTTAATGAGGAAACTCTCATCAATATTCTCCGGAAAAAAGATCTGCCTCATGCCTCGGAATGGGAACGCTGGAATTCTCTCATGTCCATCGAATAAAAATGATTATTGTCGTCAATTATTGATTGACACATCTACATAATTCTTTTATGTAAAAGCAAATTTTTACTGTTGTGCAACATTTCCAAATCTTCACAAAATATTTACACATTGCGTCATGGATGGAAGAATGCCGGCAACTAAAACAGCAGTATCTCAGAAATTATCCACTTCGGAAACAAAAGCAGCGGCAAAAAAGAAATTCATTCCCCGAAACAACAAGGACGATGAGAAGAAAGCGTGGCTGCAAAAATCCAATCTTCTTTACCGGCGCAATCCCGCTTCGATCGTTTTGTTGAAACTTCCAGAAATGACGTTCATCGATGTCAACGAAACATCGTTGAAAACACTTCTTTTTTCCCGCGAAGACGTTATCGGAAAAACAAGCGACGAATTAAACATCTTCGTACAAGAGGACAAGAGACAAGAGGTCTTGCGTAAACTGATGAAACAGGGTTACGTCGAAGATTACGAAATGAAGTTCAGGCGCAAAGACGGAATGATTATTGACGGTTCCATTTCGGTTGAGATCATTACGCATCACAATGAGAAATATTTACTTGCCGTGATCACCGATATCACGTCCCGGAAACTCGCGGAAAAAGCTCAGAAAAAAAACGAGGAAAAATACCGGACCATTTTGGAAACGACCGAAGAAGGTTATTATGAAATTGACCTTGCCGGCAATTTTATTTTTTTCAACGATCCGGTGTGCAAACTTCTGGGCTACACGAAGAAAGAATTAATGGGCATGAATAACCGCCAATATACAGACAAAGAAACAGCGAAAAAAGTTTTTCAGGCATTTAACAAAGTTTACCGAACGGGAAAACCCACCAAGGAATTCGACTGGCAGATCATCAGAAAAGACGGCTCCCGAAGGTACATTGAACAATCGGCGGCTTTAATCAAAGATTCTTCGGGAAATCCCATAGGATTCCGGGGAATTTTTCACGACATCACCGAACGCAAGAAAACAGAAGACCTGCTCAAACAGAACGAGGAACAATACCGCCTGCTGGCGGACCACGTAAAAGATCAGGTCTGGCTGATGGACATGAATCTTAAAATACAATACATCAGCCCCTCCGCTGAAAAACTGCTGGGATATACGCTGGAAGAATTAAAGCAAATAACCGTTGAAAAGTTATTAAGTCCTGCCTCGCTCGAAAAGGCGCTGAAGATTGCCGCAGAAGCAATACCAAAATCTACGGCCGATCCTTCTTATTCCATGAACGAATTGATCGAGCTGGAACTCATGAGTAAAGAGGGACAAACTTTATTTATGGAATGCGCTTTCAGCGTGATACGCGATGAAAAAGGAACGCCTTTATCCATTCTTGGCGAGGGTCGAGACATCACCGAACGAAAAAAAATAGAGGTCTCGCTGCGGGAAAGCGAAGAAAATTTCCGTAACTCTCTCGATGAATCCCCCCTGGGCGTACGTATCGTTGCGTTTGACGGGGAAACGCTTTATGCCAACAAGGCCATTCTGGATATATACGGCTATCAGGATGTCGATGAGCTGAAAAACACGCCCCTGCATCAACGCTATACAGCAGAAAGTTACGCCAATTTTCAACTGCGACAGGAAAAAAGATTAAAAGGCGAACCCGGCCCTTCCGAGTATGAAGTCAGCATCATCAGAAAGGATGGAGGAATTCGACTCGTCCATGCATTACGCAAGGAAACATTCTGGAACGGTAAAAAGCAATATCAAATCATTTATGAGGATATCACCGAGCGCAGAAAGGCCGAAGCGAAATTGAAAGAAACCCTGAATACCTTGCGCAGATCCATTAACACGACCATCCAGGTGCTCGGCATCGCTTCGGAAGCACGAGACCCATACACCGCGGGACACCAGCGCCGGGTTGCCGATCTGGCCCGGGCAATCGCCACGGAAATGAAACTTCCGCAAGATGCGATCGAAGGCATCCGCATGGCCGGAGCCATCCATGATATCGGCAAAATTTCGATCCCCTCGGAAATCCTGTGCAAACCAACGATGCTGACCGATCTCGAATTTTCTTTGGTCAAGTCTCACTGCCAGCACAGTTATGAAATTATCAAAGACGTCGAATCCCCCTGGCCGCTGGCCGATATTGTTTATCAGCACCACGAACGGATTGACGGCTCCGGATATCCCCAGAAACTGCACGGGGACGACATCCTGATTGAAGCCCGGATACTTGCCGTTGCCGACGTCGTCGAAGCAATCATGTCCTACCGTCCCTACAGGCCCGCCTTGGGAAAAGATATTGCGCTTGCCGAAATCGAACATAATGCCGGAAAACTCTACGATCAAAAAGTGGTCGAGGCCTGCTTAAAGTTATTCAGAGAGAAGAATTTCAATATTGGATAAATTTCAGTATGCCCGATGGCGTTGATCCCATATGCAACGTATCCGAAAATAATGCGCTGCATTTTTACGCCGCATTTCATGATTGACTTCAATAATATTATCAAGTAAAAATTTACCATTATTATTATGAGAAGGAACATCGTATGATTCACTCGGCGCTTTTAGTCACACTAGGTGTCGCTATCACCGCATTTATGTCCTTCTGGTCCGTGGTGTTTTCAGTTTTTCCCGCCGCGGACAACAAAATTCACCGGGTGGCGAGACTCTGGGCCAGGATGCTGCTTTTGCTTGGCGATACAAAAGTCAAAGTCATCGGCCCGGAAAATATTCTGTTCGGAAAACCGCAGATTTTCATGGCCAATCACCAAAGCGATTTTGATATTTTAATCGCGCTGGCGCATATCCCGGTTCAATTCCGCTGGATTGCCAAAAAGGAATTATTCGCCATTCCGATATTCGGAGCGGCTATGCGAAGCGCCGGATATATTGAGATCGACCGGAGCAACCGGGAAAAAGCAATTCGAAGCATTGATGAAGCCGCCCTGCGCATCCGGAGCGGCAAATCCGTCATGACCTTCCCGGAAGGGACACGAAGCCGAGACGGACATATCAAGGCTTTCAAACAGGGCGCCTTTCATCTGGCAATCCAGTCGGGTGTGCCGATCATCCCTGTGACCATTATCGGCAGCGGACGGATTATGCCGAAACGATCTTTAAGAATAAAACCGGGACAGATAAAAATGATTATCGGAAAGCCGATCGACGTCAAGAATTTCACCATTGACAAACGGCATGAGCTTATCGAAATCGTCAGAAATGAAATTATACTAAATTACAATGAATGGAAGGATGTTGAAATGCCGGACATCAAATCTTCGGAAAGCGAGGTTGCTTGAACTTATTCTCCGCTGTCATTTTAGGAATCATTCAGGGATTGACCGAGCTCTTCCCCGTCAGCAGTTCCGCACATTTGGTTATTCTGCAAAGCTTTTTGCCGAACTTTGATCAACCGGGAGTGGCGTTTGACGTTATTCTGCATCTGGGTACCTTGGTTGCGGTCGTTTTTTATTTCCGCACCGATATATGGAATATGCTCAAAGCCCTTCTGCCTCAGCAATACCGGTTTGCCGCTGTTTCCGGCGACGCCGATCCGGCCACGTTGCGCAAGATTGTCGTTTTTCTCATCATCGGCACCATTCCCGCAGCCGTCATCGGATTGTTATTTCAGGATCAGATTCATGCGATATTCGAATCGGCGCGGGCGGCAGCCGTCTTCTTAATCATAACCGGATTTCTGTTATTCATTTCCGACAAAGTGGCCCATGCGAGTCGCGATGAAAAGGGCATGACGCTGACAGACAGCATCCTGATCGGACTCGCTCAGGCAGTGGCGCTTCTGCCGGGAATTTCCCGTTCCGGAGCCACCATCACAGCCGGAATTTTTCTCAAACTCAACCGGACCGCGGCGGCGCGTTTCTCTTTCCTGCTTTCCCTGCCCGCAATATGCGGCGCGGTCATTCTGGAATCCGCTTATCTCCAGAACATTTCTTCACAGGAAATATGGCTCTATGTCGCCGGTTTTATCTGTGCCGCCGTCACCGGATTTTTATCCCTGAAATTGTTTTTCCTGATTATCCGGGAAGCCCGTTTAAAATATTTTGCATACTATTGCTGGATTTTCGGAACGTTTACGCTGCTTGTAAAATCTTCCTTTTTCTGAAATAATATTTACACATATAAATTATTTTTATGACTCGGCCACTGAATGGAAAAAAAACAACCTGACAATAAGAGAATCCGGGAAATCAAGGGCGCGGTTTGTCTGTCCCTGGGCCTTTTCCTGCTGTTGTGTCTCGTTTCCTACCACCCGCAGGATCCCTCTTTCACTCATTTTGTTGCCGG
>Ga0208040_1001035_pt1 | contig 29386 bp, 28 predicted proteins | sample AD_UKC083_MetaG_FD_184431 | JGI IMG/M metagenome (GOLD analysis project Ga0208040, IMG submission 184431) | Active sludge microbial communities of municipal wastewater-treating anaerobic digesters from USA - AD_UKC083_MetaG (SPAdes) (version 2) | ecosystem: Engineered > Bioreactor > Anaerobic >...
ATAAAAGAAATTTAGACTGGAAGGCGACAATAAGAGGAGCATTGCTCCACGACTTTTTCCTCTATAAATTTAAAAAATGTTTCAGTTTAAGAATAGTTTCAGATTCAATAAAACATGCCTTGGCTCATCCTAAAATTGCCTTTGATAATGCGGTTAAATATTTTGATCTGGACGAAAAAGAAGAAAATATTATAAAGGGACATATGTTTCCATTCGGCGTCCCAAAATCAAAGGAAGCATGGATTGTAAGCTTTGTGGACAAATATATTGCAGTATTTGAATACTCATCAAATTTTAAGAAAATGATACAGAGGAAACAGCCGGCATATCAGGCGGAATAAGATGCAGCGAGAGACAAACAGATGTTTGTCTTTTTTATTTGGGGAAATTCCTCGTGCTCGCAGAGACTATCTTTATACTGGAGGTGTGTCCCCATACCCTGTTTGTCTTTTTTTTTATTTGTAAATATACTGTTTAATTTTCACATAATTGGGTAACATTTAAATATATATAATAAATACTTGAAAGGGGCTGACTAAATGAAAATATCTATCTATAGCAAAAATTTACAACTTACCGATTCGTTAAGAGAGGCATCAATAAAAAAATTAAGGAGGCTGGATAAATTTTTTCAACAGGATATTGAAGCTAAGGTTGTTTTAAGTATTGAAAAGAAAATACACAAGGTTGAGGTTACCATTCCCTTCAACGGCAGAATCGTACGTGTTGAAGAATACTCAGACGACATGTACAATGCCTTGGATGAAGCAGTTGAATCCCTGGAACAGCAAATTAGGAAATATAAAACAAAGCTGCAGGATAAGAGACACTCAAATGAATCAATCAAATTTGAAAATATAGAGCCTTTGGAAGCCGAAGATGATGAAGAATTCAAGGTAGTAAAAACAAAACGCTTTGCAATTAAGCCCATGAATATAGAAGAAGCAATACTTCAAATGGATTTATTGAAACATAATTTCTTTGTTTTCCTAAATGCAGATACAGAAGAAGTAAATGTAGTATATAAAAGGAAAGATGCTAATTACGGTTTAATTGAACCGGAGCTTTAGAAACTTTACCTCTTAATTATAAAAAGCAGGAAGACGCAATGAGCGTCTTTTTGCTTTTATCTCTTCCTGCAATACCTACATATCCTTATAAATTGTGTCACTGACTGCTTACATAAATATGCTTGAATTTTTGTCGAATATTGTATAAATTTAGCATTTAACTATTCTTATAATTATACCTGGCTGATAAATTAAGTGTATAAATAAAGTTGTCCACAGCCGTTGATAATTTGTATAATTTTAAAATATATTAAATGTTGGAATTTCAATGAAAAATATTTTTGAATTTCTTAAAAAAAACACTTGACAAATATTTTCCTTAAAGTCTTCGAATTTAAAAATTGTTAACAATTTCATCCACAGCTGTGGATAAAGTGAAAACATATAGAACATATCTTCTTTTTTCCCTGATTGTTAAATTTATTTAATCGGTTTTTAATCTAATTTAATTAGTTAAACACTTTATGAAAAAGTCCGGGATGTTAATTTTTTATTTTTATGAATAATTAACAGCCAAATCCCTCTGTAATTTTATAAAACAAATAATTTTTATACACATTCTTCATAATTGCCTTACTTTCTGCACATAAGAACAAAAATTCCTCCTATTGAATATAATGTCCAAGGATGTGATAATATGTTAGAAATAATCAAGGATATTGTAATTCCAATATTGACCATAATTTTCGGTGCATTGTCGGCCTACTTCAGAGCTCATGACAAGCTTAGAAGCCGGTCTATAAAATATATTGTTGAAGCAGAAGAATTATACAAAGATAGTACAAAAGCAGGAGGAGAAAAGTTTTCTTGGGTTGTTGAAGCCTTGTACGAACTTATTCCTTCTCCCTTAAAAATAATTGTAACAAAAAAATGCATTGAAAAAATTGTTCAAAATTCCTTTGATGCCATTGAAAATTATGCAAAAATGCAGCTTGATATAGCTGTTGAAAAATACCTTAAATATTTAAATGACGGGAAGTCGGGCGACTTCATTGACTTTATAAGAGACAGTGATGTTGAATGATTAAATTAAAGCACTTGCCTTTAGACAAAACTATGGACTATATGGCGAGGCACTACAGATATGGAGATGACTTAGTTAAGAAGCTGGCAAAGGCAATAATATAACCCATAATTGTCAAAAACATTTATATTTGCAATTGATTCATATCATGTTATAATAACTTAGACAGCTTGCTTAACCAGCTTCTAAGTTATTTTAACATAAACTTACTTGCGGAGAAGCTAAACATTTACTTAAATATCGAGGGATACAAAGTGAAGAAAAAAAATATAAAAACAAAACAAAAACAACAACCTGTAGCTATAGACTATGAAAACAAAAAATTATCTGCTGCATACTTCTTGCCTCTGTTATTAATAGCAGGATTTGTACCGCTTATAGTATATGCAAAGCATATTGACTTGGAAGGAACAACCCAAGCCCTATATTGGACAGGCCAAAGACAGTACTTGGATTTCTTCAGTTACTGGAAATCAAGGTGGACAGTAGTTCTTACAGCAATAGCACTTATTCTTTATATAATATTATATAAACAAAAGAAACTGCCATTTAAAAATTTAAAACAATACTATATACCCCTGGGCATTTATGCGATTTGTGTAATAATATCAACCATATTGGCCATAGACACCCAAACAGCTCTGTGGGGATTCGTTGATATGTACCAGGGTATGTTTGTTCTGATAAGCTATGTACTAATCACATTCCTTACTATAAACTTTGTAAACAGCGAAAGGGATGTAACACTGTTTGTAAAAGCATTCTTAGTTCTTATGATAATAGAAGGATTAATAGGCATAACACAATATTTTGGCTTTGATTTCTTCCAGACAAAAATAGGAACAGGTCTTATTGTACCTGGAAGACTTCATGTTGAAAATTTATCGTTTCCCTTCGGACCTAAAACAATTTACGGTACACTGTTTAACACGAACTTTGTAGGAAGTTTTGCAACCCTTATGCTTCCGTTATCCATTGCTTTTCTGTTGGGAGCAAAAACGAAAAAGCAAAGAATTGTATCAGCAATAGCAGTTGTGCTGATGATATTTGTTTGGGTAGGATGCAATTCAAGGGCAGGATACTTAGGGGTTGCAGTATCAACAATATTTGCGTTGTGGTTGTTTAGAAAGTTAATAATAAAATTCTGGAAAGCTTCCGCAAGTATAGCAGCTATTTTATTAATAATTGTTATAGCTATGAATACTGTCTCTCAAGGAGCACTGTTTGATAGAATTAAGACTTTTAACATTGTTGAGCAAATTAAAAGCGTAAAAGCTAAGGACCAAACTGCTTTTAAATTCGAGGATATAGAATTAGGCAAAGACACTATTTCAATAAAAACAAATATTCAAACTTTAAATATGAGATTAGACAACAATAAACTATATTTTCTTGATGAAAATATGATTGAATTACCTATAAAAACAGTTGGAAATAAAATTGAAATTCAAGATGTCAATAAATACTGGCAATTGAATAACATTAAAATTCCGGAAAACTATCCTGGTATTTCTATAACAACACATTGGGGATGGGGAACAATTAATTTCTTATTTTCACAAGATGGTGTAAAAATTATAGGTAGCGGAGGAAGGTTAACTGAACCTATTGTTGCAGAAAGTTTTAAACCAATAACCGGATATGAAAAACTAATGTCTGACAGAGGATATATATGGAGTAGGACAATTCCATTGATAAAGAATAATTTTATAACCGGTTCCGGTGCTGACACATATCCGATTGCGTTTCCACAGGATGATTTTATTGCAAAGCTTAATATTTATATGGATGCAAGTATGGTTGTTGATAAACCACATAATATGTATCTGCAGACAGCCATAAACACTGGAGCAATATCATTAATGGCAATTCTTGTGATAATTGTAATGTATATTGTAACTGGATTAAAATTGTATAATAAGACAAATTTTAAGGTGTATGAAGAATACGTCGGGGCTTCTTGTTTAATAAGTGTAATAGGTTATTTAACGGCAGCATTTTTCAATGATAGTGTAGTCAGCGTAGCTCCATTATTTTGGTTAATACTTGGATTAGGAATCGGTATTAATTATAAACTAATTAAGAAAAATCATACTCTGGAATAAATGAGGCGATAATATGAAATTTAATATTAAAAACAGCAGCTTTATTTTTAAATTCATAGAAGAACTATTATATGTAGTTTTTGTTGTGCTTGGATATTATTTAGCCTTTTTATTAAGATATAATATGAATCCATTGCTGTTCAACCTGCAGCCTTTTTATGACAACATACCCTTTATTGTTTTAACCTCTATAGCTATTTTTTATATATATAATATAGTTTCTACAGTAAAAAAATCTGTTTTTGAGAATGCTTTAACTATTGCAATTGCACTATTTTTGATAGATATAATAGTTGTAGCCATTGTTTTTTTTAACAGAGGATTCTCATTTCCTCGTAGCGTTATACTACTGGGTTACATCATACAATTTATATTAATATTTACTGTCAAAATAATAATAATCAAATTAATAAAATCAAACAGGAAACAGAATAATATCTTAATAATTGCATCCAAAGAAGAATCAGAAGAATTAGCTATCAAGCTTTTGCTGGACAAAGTTAATGTTGATAACCTAAAATACATCAGCAATAATGTTAACGACGAAACATACAGAATTATTGATAACTCGGAGAAAATTTATATAGGCAATAATATAAATGTTAACGACAAGATGAATGTTATAAAATACTGTTCAGAAAAACAAAAAGAAGTTTATCTCATTCCGGGTTTATATGAGTTGGCAATGATGAATTCAAAAGTAAATCAAATAAAAGATATCCTATTTTTGAAAGTTGACAAATTAGGTCTTACTTTTGAGCAAATACTGGTAAAAAGGATAATAGATGTGGCAGCTTCATTGATTGGACTGATATTATTGTCACCATTACTGATAATAGTTGCAATAACAGTGAAAGTCTATGATAGGGGACCAGTTTTTTATAAACAGGAAAGGGTTACAATTGGAAACAAATCATTTAAATTATATAAGTTTAGAACTATGATAATAGATGCTGAAAAAAAGACAGGACCTGTTTTAGCTACTGATAATGATGATAGAATAACCCCGATAGGAAAGTTCCTAAGAGCAACTAGGGTTGATGAATTTCCTCAGCTAATCAATGTTCTTAAAGGAGAAATGAGTTTAGTGGGTCCTAGGCCGGAAAGACCATTTTTTGTTGAAAAACATAATAAAGAAATTGAAGAATTTAAATACAGAGTATATGTTAAAGCAGGAATAACGGGATTAGCACAAATAATGAGCAATTACTCAACGAATGCTAAAAATAAAGCAAAATACGATCTACTCTACATCCGGAATTATTCTTTGATGTTAGATATTATTATAATATTTAACACTGTTAAAATTATGTTTATGAAAGACAGTTCAGTAGGAGTCACTAAATACAAAAATTTAGAAGATATTTTAAACGAACAAGATTTAAAAGCTAAAGAAGAAATGGGAATTACAAAAGTAGATAATATATAGAAAACAGATTGTATATTTGTCGGAGAACAATATGGAAACAGCAAGACCACTTGTAAGTTTAATTACCGTTTCATACAACAGTGAAAAGACAATCGCTGATACAATTGAATCAATACTTGAACAAACATATGATAATATTGAATATATAATTGTAGACGGCCTCTCGTCAGACAATACCGTATCTATAGCAAAAAATTATGAAACAGAGTTTAAAGACAAAGGATACAGTTTTATAATAATTTCGGAAAAAGATAGCGGCTTGTATGATGCTATGAACAAAGGCATAAGATTATCTACCGGAGATATTGTTGGGATTTTGAATTCAGATGATTTTTATGTTAATGAATATATAATTGAAAAAGTTGTAAAAATGATGATGGAAGAAAATTCAGATTGTCTGTATGCTGATTTATTATATGTAGATGAAGTAAATTTAGAGAAGGTTGTAAGAAGGTGGAAAGCAAACAAAGGAGATTTCAGGTTAGGTTGGAATCCGCCGCATCCTACAACTTTTATAACAAAAAGATCATATGATAAATACGGACTCTATAAAACCGATTATAAAATTTCATCAGACTATGATATTTTGTATAGGATAATTCATAAAGGAAAAGTAAAAACCTCATATCTTGAAGAATATATTGTTAAAATGAGGATTGGAGGAAAATCTACAAGCGGTATAAAGAGCAACATAATTTCAAATAAAGAAATATATAATACCTTAAAAGAAAATAATCAAAAATTCAAATTACCGATAATTATTACCAGATTATTAGTTAAGATAAAACAGTTTCTTTGATTTAAAAATATATAACAAAGGAGTTAAACGTATGAATAAAAAAGCATTAATTACGGGAGTAACTGGTCAAGACGGTTCGTATTTAGCGGAACTCTTATTAGAAAAAGGATACTATGTTCATGGATTAGAACGGCGTTCATCAATAGACGGACAAGGAAGAATTAGACATTTATTAAATAATAAGAATTTCCATATGCATAATGGAGACTTATCAGATTCTTTAAGCATAATGAGAGTTATATCAAAAGTCAAACCGGATGAAATATACAATTTGGCAGCACAGAGCCATGTTCAGGTGTCATTTGAAGCACCTGAATATACTGCAGATGTAGATGCAATAGGCACATTAAGAATTTTAGAAGTAGTACATCAGCTAAACATGGATAAAACATGTCGTTTTTACCAGGCATCAACATCAGAACTATTCGGGAAGGTGCAGGAGATACCTCAAAAGGAAACAACTCCTTTTTATCCATATTCTCCATATGCATGTGCAAAACAATACGCTTATTGGATTGTAAAAAATTATAGAGAAGCATATGGTATGTTTGCAGTGAATGGGATCTTATTTAATCATGAATCTGAAAGAAGAGGCGAAACATTTGTAACAAGAAAAATTACTTTAGCAGCATCAAGAATTTCAAAAGGACTGCAGGATAAATTGTATCTTGGAAATTTAAATGCCCTGAGAGACTGGGGTTATGCTAAAGATTATGTTGAGTGCATGTGGTTAATGCTGCAGCATGATACCCCTGAAGATTTCGTTATTGCAACAGGCGAGCAAAATTCAGTACGTGACTTTTGCAATTTAGCCTTTAAATTTGCTGGAATTGATTTGATATGGGAAGGTTCAGATATAAACGAAAAGGGCATAGATAAAAAAACCGGAAATATTATAATTGAAGTTGACAAAAGATACTATCGTCCAACAGATGTCGCAACATTACTTGGTGACCCAACAAAAGCTAAATCACTGTTAGGATGGAATCCACGAAAAACGTCATTTGAAGAACTGGTAAAATTAATGATGGAGCATGACTTAGATTAGCTGAACGAGAGGCAAAATTAAAATGATATCAAAAAAAATTTTAAACAAAGATTCTAAAATATATGTGGCAGGACATAGAGGAATGGTTGGTTCTGCAATTGTAAGGAAATTAAATAGTGAAGGTTACAATAATATCATTATACGAACGTCTAAAGAACTTAATTTAAAAAGACAATCAGATGTAGAAAACTTTTTTGCTGAAGAAAATCCTGAATATGTTTTTTTAGCAGCAGCTAAGGTTGGCGGAATAGTAGCAAACAATACATATCCAGCTGACTTTTTGTATGATAATATTATAATTGAAATGAATGTTATTAAAAGTGCATTTGATAATAAAGTAAAGAAATTAGTTTTTTTAGGCTCTTCTTGTATTTATCCTCGCATGGCACCACAACCAATTCGAGAAGACAGCTTGCTTACGGGTGCCCTGGAACCAACAAACGAAGCATATGCTTTAGCTAAAATATCTGGGTTAAAATTTTGTGAATACTTAAATCGTCAATATGGAACGGATTATATAAGTGTTATGCCAACTAATCTATACGGACCAAATGATAATTATCATTCCGAGAATTCTCACGTGATTCCCGGTTTGATTAGACGTTTTCATGAAGCAAAAATTTCAGGAACAAAAGAAGTAATTGTATGGGGCACAGGAAAAGCATTGAGAGAATTTCTTTATGTTGACGATTTAGCAGATGCTTGTGTTTACTTAATGAATACATATTCTGACAATGAAACAGTAAATATAGGAACAGGAAAAGAAATATCAATTGCACAACTTGCGGAGGTTATTAAAAATGTTATAGGGTATGAAGGAACAATTACTTTTGACACAACAAAACCTGATGGAACGCCAAGAAAACTATTAGATCTTTCAAAACTAAATAAATTAGGCTGGAATTACAAAACAGAAATAGAAGAAGGTCTTAAGAAATCATATGACGATTTTTTAAGTAATGAAGTTCGAACAGAAAGATAATTAGACAGGAGATAAACAAATGAATATAATTCTATTATCAGGCGGTTCAGGGAAAAGATTGTGGCCACTTTCCAACGAAACCAGATCAAAGCAATTTCTTAAATTGTTAAAGGACAATGAAGGAAAACCCGAATCCATGGTTCAGAGAGTATACAGGCAGATTAAAGAAGCGTCCATAGAATCAAATATTGTTGTCGCTACAGGGAAGTCACAGTTAGATTCCATAAGAAGCCAACTAGGAAACAATGTGGATGTTGTGCTTGAGCCCGAAAGAAGAGATACCTTCCCTGCCATAGTTTTATCATGTGCTTACCTTTATTATAAAAATGGTATGAATAACGATGATGTAGTTCTTGTATTGCCGGTAGACCCATATGCCAATTTGGATTATTTCAAAGCATTGATAAAGATGGAAAGAGCAATAATAGATAAAAATTCAAATATTGCATTAATGGGAATTAAGCCAACTTACCCATCTGCCAAATACGGATATATAATACCAAGCAAATACGGAAATTTAGTTGAAAGATTTCAAGAAAAACCTTCAGAAGAATATGCTGAAAAATTAATAGAAGAAGGTGCAATGTGGAATGGCGGTGTTTTTGCATTTAAATCAGGATACCTTATGAACATTGCAAAAAAATATATTGACTTCAATTCATATGAAGAAATAGAAAAGAAATATGTAGACCTGCCTAAAATAAGCTTTGACTATGAAGTTGTAGAAAAAGAGAAATCAATTGCAATGGTTGAATATCAAGGTGTATGGAAGGATCTCGGAACTTGGAATACACTTACCGAGGTAATGGATTGCAATACTTTAGGGAAAGTGATACTTGCAACAAACTGTAGCAACACACATGTAATTAATGAATTAGATATCCCTGTCACTGTATTGGGGGCTAATAATATGGTTATAGCTGCAAGCCCGGATGGTATTTTGATTTCAGATAAACATGAAAGTTCTTTCCTTAAGCCTTATGTAGAAAAGCTTAAGCAACGACCAATGTATGAAGAGCGGCGATGGGGAGAATACATAGTGCTTGATTATGTTGCTTATGATGATGGGACATCATCCTTAACAAAAAGTTTGTTTATTAAAGCAGGAAAGTCAATAAGCTATCAATCACATAAAATAAGAGATGAAATTTGGACAATAGTAGATGGCATGGGAGACCTTTTAATCGATGGACACATTAGAAACGTTAGGCGCGGGGATGTAGCGTACATTACTAAAGGACAAAAACATGCAATAAGAGCTACTTCTAATTTGCGTTTGATAGAAGTCCAGATTGGTGTTGAATTAGTTGAAACAGATATTGAACGTCATGCTTGGAAATGGTAATTAATGGAGTAATATTTCAGGAGAATATATGAAGGTTTTATTAGTAGATACGGCAGTTAGTGGTCACCATGTTTCTTATTTGAAGGCACTTATAAGCAATGAAAATTGTGACTTTGTCATTTGCATACCGAAAAAAATCAGTGACATAGAAACAAAACAGATAGAAATCAAAAATGCAAATTTTAATTCGGGCAATTTCATTCAGTATTATAAATGGATAAAAGAAATCCAATCCGCAGCGAATGCAGAAAAGCCGGACATAATACAATTTTTATACGGCGATATATTCTACAGATATTTTGGTATAGGTTTATCAAAATTCAAAAAATATAAGACTGTAGTAACTTTTCATCAAATCAGAAACAGTTTTTTACGAAACATCAGCATAAAAACAATATCCAAAAAAATCAATACAGGTATTGTCCACACAGAAGAATTGTTGAGAAAATTAAACAGTTTAGACATTAACAATGCCAAGCATATAGAGTATCCTCACTTAAATGATATAAATTATATAACCAAGGAATTTGCTCTTAAGTATTTAGGTCTGTCAGACAAAACTCCTGTTTTGTTGGCATTGGGGGGAACAAGATTTGACAAAGGTCTTGACATACTGCTTGAAGCCTTAAAATATGCGGATAAGCCGTTTCAATTAATAATAGCAGGTCAAGAGCAGTATTTTGACAAATCATTTATAGAGAATAAAATTGAAACATACAAAGATAATGTAAAACTATTATTAAAATTTCTATCAGATGAAGAATTTTCAATATGTATCAATGCTTGCGATTTTATAGTACTGCCCTACAGAAAAATATTCACGGGAGCAAGCGGTCCTTTGGGAGAAGGTGTATGGTTAAGAAAAACAATAATTGGACCTAATCATGGAAGTTTAGGTGATATTATTACTAAAAATAATATAGGCATAACATTTACTTCTGAGGATTCTTATATGTTATCTAAAGTAATTAATGATCAGTTAAATAAGAAATATGAATGGAATGATATTGCGGAAAATTATAGACTTACATTGTCTGTTTATAAATTTAAGAATGACTATCAAGTAATATACGATGAATTGATATAATATAAATAACCATTTAAGAATAAGTTATATAAGGAGTAATATCTGTGGGAAAACTTCATTTAGTTGTTTTAATTCCTGCTTGTATAATAAGTTCTAATTATGGTTTTTGGCCATTAGTTTATGTTAGATCATGGATAAGATTAGAGATGTTATTGGTTCACTTAATTATATTGAAGTTTATTATTAAATTTCCTATATTTAAAATGATCAAGAATGTATCTTTAACAGCTGCTTCAACACTATTAATGTTTTTATTTGGATCAGTTCTTCAACAAATAAGCAATTGGATAGTTTGGGATTTATTCTCAATATTATTATGCTCGATATTTTACTTTGGTATACTAACGTTAAATCAAGAAATGAAACAAGAAATTATAAATATTTTAAAAAGAATAGCACCACATAACTTCCTAAAAAAATTTTAAATAATTTAAGAGATAAATTGTCTATTAAAGCAAGGCAACGAGCACAAAGTCTGTTTACATATGATATTAAAAAGGAAAAATTATTAGGTTTGGTAAATAATTTTATTAAATAGATAGAATTTAAGTGCTTTTATATTTTAAAACGACTCATAACTTGTTATAATAATTAAAGAAATAATAAACTTAACGAATTTGGAGTATTTAATGAAAGTAACAACGGATAAAATAGTTAATGAAAAGTTATCTGCAGCAATTTTTATACAATTTACAGTACTCACAATCCAACATTTAGTTTTAAAATATTTTGGTTTAGAGGGAAGTGGTGCAGAAACCTATATTAAGCTATTTTCGAAATTAATTGTTGGGATATTTTTTATTAGAACAATTTTTGATATTTACTACAGAGAATACAAACTGATAATTTTTATTTATATTTTTTCCGCAACAATTTTTTTGATAAATGTATTATTGTTTCCTCAAAATATTAATGAATTAAAATCAATACTGTTTGACTTTTTTATTATGTGTTTACCATGTTTTTTATTTAGCTTTAGCATTGATAATTATGATCATCTATTAAATACCCTGAAAAAACATGGAAGATTAATTTTTATAGTGGGTATATTTATGTCATATTTGATAATATTTAAGAATCTTAATATAGGCAGCAACAATTATAGCATGTCATTATCATACTATTTATTAATACCATCATTGATTTATCTTTACTACTTTTTAAAAGATTATACCTTCTTAAACTTTTTACTATTCGTTTTTTCAACGATTGGAATATTATTAATAGGAGCAAGAGGTCCGATTTTATGTATTGTTGTTTATATTATTGTATTTATCTTTAATAATATTAGAGGATATAATAGCAAGGGACGATTGATGTTTTATTTAGCATCTATATTTATCTTTTGTATAGGAATTATATTTTTTAATGATATAATATACTTAGTAAGTAAGGTTCTGGATTATTTTAACATATACAGTAGAACTATTAATTTTTTGCTAAATGACACATTTAATTTAAGTGAAAGAGAAAAGCTATACTTCGGAGCTTTTCAACTAATCAGAGAACATCCTTTGATAGGCATAGGAATAGCCGGCGATAGGTTATATTTTCAAGGTTATGTTCACAATTTATTTTTAGAGTTAATATTGAATTATGGTATAATTTTAGGTTTTTCATTTTCTATTATGTTAATATATATATTTGCAAAATCTATTATATCTGTTGATAAAGAAACATCTAATTTTAACTTAATATTTATCTGTTTAGGTGTGATACCTTTGATGTTTAGCAGCTCTTATTTAGTAAATGTTTGGTTTTGGATATATTTAGGCTTAATTTTGAAAACAATATTTAAATTTAATAAAAGAAATTATTCTTTATAATAATTACGATTTAATAACTAAAGGAGTAAATAAGATGAACAAAAATGAAAAAGAAGTTCAGTATTATGTATATCAAACTGATTTAAAAGAAATATTTTTAGTTTTATGGAAAAGGAAAAAAATGATTATAAGTTTATCATTGATAGTTGGATTAATTGTAGCCTTATATAGCAAGTTTGTGATTATTCCCACATATGAAACAAAGCTAAATATAATAATTAGCATGCCGGAAACTTATACAACAAGATATGGTGAATATGAGTTGCCTTTTTTTGATAATAGTCAATATCTTAATTTAATAAAAAGCAATGATGTTATTGCTAACACAATAAAATACATGGATTATGATAATGATGTCAGTATAGAAGATTTGAGAGGGAAAGTAACAATTTTAGAGACAAAAGCTGCTTCTGGAGTAAAACAAAACAGCTTCGAAATTATAGTATCTGAAAGAACCCCTGAAGAGTCGTTAAAATTGGCCCAAAATCTATATAAAAGTTATTTGGATTTTATTGACGTAATGATAAAAGAAGTAGCTATTAATAATTACTACAATGAATTTACTCTGCAAAATAAAAATTTAGAAAAACAGTTAAATAGTAATAAAGAAATTTTAAAAAGGAACGAAGAACTATTGAATGAAATTCCGAAATCATTATCACAAGAAGGCAGCAGTATAGATATAAAAAGAAGTTTAAATGAATCAATTGATTATGTTATACCTATAAATGCAATAAATCCTAATTATATAAGTATTGAGAGTGATATTATACAAAATAAGCAATCAATAAATGAAATAGAAAATCACATTAGGATGAATAATATGTTTCTAACGGAATTAGAAGAAGAATTACAGTCTGTAAAAGAATATTATGAAACCGGTAAAGTAAAAAAATTGGAATCAAATATAGTAAGTTCAGTAACAGCTAATATATATTTGCCTTCACCTCCTGTTGCTCCAACATTTAAGAGCAGTCCAAGCATTGCATTAAATACAGCAATAGGATTGTCGATAGGTTTGTTTATTGGGGTTTTAATAACTCTAATTAAGGAGTATTGGTTAGATGTAAATAAAAAATAAAATTGAAATAGTTTAAGGTGGTGGATTTATGAATCTAAGCTTTTTGATTTCTAAGCTAATAAAAAAACTTCATATACCTGCAATCAAAAATTCTACAATAGATAAAACAGCTAAGGTATGCTCAGGTTCTCATATTGTTAATTCTACATTAGGAAGATACACATATATAACAAATTTTTGCTCGGTTTTTAACTGTGACATAGGTAATTTTTGCTCAATTGCAGATAATTGCATTATTGGCGGACATCGTCACCCCATAGATTGGGTATCAACTTCACCAGTATTTCATGAAGGTAAAAATATAATGAGAAAGAATTTTTCTGAACATGAATTTGAAACAGGACAAAAAACAATAATTGGCAATGATGTATGGATAGGTAATAATTGTTTAATTAAAGGTGGAATCAAAATAGGTAACGGTGCCATTATTGGAATGGGCTCTGTAGTTACAAAAGATGTGGGCGATTATGAAATATGGGCAGGTAACCCTGCTAAATTAATTCGCAAAAGATTTGATGATGAAACAATAGATATTTTAATAAAAAGCAATTGGTGGAATATGGATGATGCAGCTCTTCAAGCTGCTGCTTTAAATTTCAATAACATTGAAAAATTTAAAATTCCACATTAAGTAATTAAGGAGTACAACTTTGAAAATACTACATTTATGTTTAGCAAGTTTTTATATTGATAATTATTCTTACCAAGAAAACATGTTGCCTAAGTTTCATAAGGATATGGGCTTGGATGTTGAAATAATCGCATCATTGGTTTCTTTTGACAAGGACGGAAATCCTAATTTGTTGAATGAATCAGGCAGCTATATAAATGAATATGGCATACCTGTCACGAGGCTAAATTATTCAAAGAAAAAATACAGCAAAACTCTAAGAACCTACACCAATACATATGAAACAATATGCAAAACACAACCGGATATTATATTTGCCCACGGTTGTCAGTTCCTTGATATAAAGCATGTTGTCAAATATGTGAAACTTCATCCGAACACACGAATATATGTAGACAACCACGCCGATTTTTCCAACAGTGCAAGAAATTTTTTGTCCAAAAATATTCTTCATAAAATAATCTGGAAATATTGTGCTCATCAAATAGAGCCTTATACTAAAAAATTCTATGGGGTTATTCCTACCAGAGTGGATTTCTTAAGAGACGTTTATAAACTTCCGAAAGAAAAAATTGAACTGCTTGTCATGGGGGCAGATGATGAAAAAGTAACAGAAGCTAAAGACCCGGACATCAAACATGAAGTAAGAAACAAATACAATATAAAAAACGAAGATTTATTGATTATTACCGGCGGTAAAATTGACAAAGAAAAAAGACAGATTCTGGATTTAATGGAAGCTGTTCAGAAAATAGACTATGATAATTTAAAACTTATAGTTTTTGGTTCTGTAATAAAAGAATTGAAAGATGAAATTAATAAGTTAGCAGATGGAGTTAAAGTACAGTATGTAGGATGGATAAAATCATCAGAAAGTTATAAGTATTTCGCTGCATCAGATTTAGTTGTCTTTCCCGGCAGGCATTCGGTATTATGGGAACAAGCAGCAGGATTGGGAATTCCCTTGATTGTTAGACACTGGGAAGGAACAAATCATGTGGATTTAGGTGGCAACTGTAAATTTTTATATGGAAACAGTGTCGATGAAATTTATAAATTATTGATGAGTTTGATAAACAACAAAGACGAGCTGGATCATATGAGGGAAATAGCCGAATCGGAGGGAATGAAATTTTTTTCATACAAGGATATTTCATGCAGAGCCATAGAATTTAAAGAACAACAATGAGAATAACAGGTTTGTGTTGCGGTAGTTTTGCAACATGAGATCAACGCGAGGAAATAATGTCAACCATAAAAACAACAGCCATAATAATAACAATGATAAGCTTGGGTTCAAAATTGTTAGGATTTGCCAGAGAAATTGTTTTAGCTTACTTTTATGGCACATCATATGTTGTTGATGCATATTTGATGGCTATAGCCATACCCGGAATTGTTTTTGGGTGGATTGTTTCATTATCTGTATCATATACCCCAATCTATACGGAAGTAAGAGTAAAGAGTGGAGAAGACAATGCCAAGAGGTTTAACAACAATATTATATCCATAGCCATTACAATTGCCATAATATGTGCCTTTATAGGTGTTCTATTCAACAATCAGATAGTAAGCTTGGCTGCACCAGGATTTGAAGGAGAAGTTTACAACCTTACAAACAGATTCTTAAAAGTAACTGTTTTTTCCATATCAATCAATGTTTTTGTACAAATACTTATATCCTATTTAAACTGTCACAATAAATTTATTGCATCCAATATATCTACTCTGATAATCAGCAGCACTCAGCTATTGGTAGTCTATATAAGTAGCAAATTGGGCAAAGAAATTTTGATTTACGGCACAATATTGTCATATATAGCACAGTTGTCGCTGTTATTATTTTTTTCTTATAAAAACGGATATGTTTACAAGTATGAACTGAAGATAACACCTGAAATCAAGCAAGCTTTCAGTATATTGGTTCCAATATTTATCAGCAGCATGACAATTCAGATAAATAGTTTTGTCAATAAAGCATTTGCATCAAATTTAGCTGAAGGCAGCATATCAGCCTTGAATTATTCGGGTGTCATAAGGTACTTTATTTTTTATATATTTACCGTTGCTTTAACCACTATGATTTATCCCATGCTTTCAAGCAGTATGGCAAAAAACGATATAAATACCATCAAAAGATTAGTTTCCAAAGCTATCACCATCATAATAATACTGTTTATTCCCATATCTGTGGGTGCAATTATATTGTCTGAGCCTGCAATATTTTTTGTTTATCAAAGAGGAGAATTCAGCAGCCAATCAACCCTTATGACATCTGCTGCGCTGCAGATGTATTCCATAGGGTTGGCAGCTGTTGCCTTGCGAGATGTTATAACAAAAGTATTCTACTCCATGAAAGAAACCAAAGCCATAATGTATATCAGTTTTTTGACTGTCTTTGCATGCATAATTTTCAGTACAATTTTAATCAAACCTTTAGAACATGCCGGTCTTGCACTTGCTGCCAGTCTATCAGACATCATAACATTGCCCTTGTTTTTTTATTTTTTAAGAATACGTTTGGGCAATTTAGGATTAAAAGACAGTTTGACTATATTGATTAAATCCTGTATCAGTTCAGTTGTTATGGGGCTTTTAGTTTATTTTACATTTAATTATTTAAATTCATCATTTGAACCAGGCAAAATTATAACTCTTTTATCAATTGCAGCATCTGCAGCAGCAGGAGCATCAATATATTTTGTTTTGATGCTGTTGATGAAGGTGGAAGAAATGAATTACTTTACCGACTTAGTGAAATATTTCAACAAAAAAGTTTTTAATCTAATAAACAAGAGGGGGCAATGATGTGTTAAACCGACACATCAAATATAATTATGGCTAAGAGAATAGTTGTAACAGGCGGAGCAGGATTTTTAGGGTCGCATCTGTGCGAAAGATTATTGATCGAGAGAAATGATGTTATCTGTGTTGATAACCTTTTTACCGGCAGCAAAGAAAATATCAGACATTTGTTTAATAATAATTATTTTGAATTCATCCGGCATGACATAGTAACTCCACTATATGTTGAATGTGATGAAATCTATAATTTAGCATGTCCTGCAAGTCCGGTTCATTACAGTCACGACCCCATCAAAACTGCCAAAACAAGCATATTTGGATCGGTTAATATGTTGGGACTGGCAAAACGCACTAATTCTAAAATATTGCAAGCTAGTACCAGTGAAGTTTACGGAGACCCTCAAGTGCATCCTCAAAAAGAGGATTATTGGGGAAATGTTAATCCGTTGGGATTGAGATCATGTTATGATGAGGGTAAAAGAGCTGCTGAAACATTTTTTATGGATTATTATCGCAAGTACAATGTTTCTGTGAAAATTGCAAGAATATTTAATACTTACGGTCCTAAAATGAGCTTCAATGACGGAAGAGTAGTGTCAAACTTCATTATTCAAGCACTTAAAAATGAAGATATAACAATTTACGGTGACGGCAGTCAGACCAGAAGCTTTTGTTTTGTTGATGATTTAATTGAAGCTTTGATAAAAATGATGGATACAGAAAGCAACTTTACAGGTCCTGTAAACATAGGAAATCCTGAAGAACACAACATCTTAGAACTTGCGGAAGCAATTATAAGATTAACAAGTTCAAAATCTAAAATAGTATTTCAAAAATTACCCAAGGATGATCCGATGAGACGAAAACCAGATATCAGTTTAGCTAGAGAATCTTTGAAGTGGGAACCGAAAGTATCATTAAATGATGGATTAACCAAAACGATCAAATATTATGGAGAATGGCTGAATGTTAAATCGTGAAGACAATAAAGTAAGTGTAATAGTTCCAGTTTACAAGATCGAGAAGTATTTGACAAAAAATATCGAATCAATAATAAAACAGAATATCGATATGGAAATCATCTATGTGGATGATGGAAGCAAGGATAAAAGCGTAGAAATAATCAAAAAATATATGCATTTAGATCAAAGAATAAAACTGCTGCAAAAGGATAATGGCGGCTGTGCTTCTGCCCGAAATTATGGTTTGAAGAATGCAACAGGCAAATATGTTATTTTTATTGACGGAGATGATTATATTAATGAAAACTCCCTTGAAGCTTTATACAATGCAGCTGAACAAGAAAATTTAGATATAGTTCAAGGCAGCTATAGGTTAGTAGATGATAAAGGAAGTATTGTTATAAGAAAATGTAACGACGGACGAGGAAACATAGGTGATTGTTTAAGCGGTTTTCAATGGCTGGTAAGAAAGAATTTTAATTTTGTAGTGTGGCTTTATTTGTTCCGCAGAGAGTACCTGATTGATAACAATTTATGGTTTAGTGAAGATATATATCATGAAGATTTTGAATTTATCCCGAGGGCATTATATTTTGCAAAAAGGATAAAAGCAATTGATTTATGCTTCTATAATTATGTTCAAAGACAAGGGTCTTTTATGCATACCAAAAATATAAAAAAGTGCACTGATTTAGTCAAAATAGGCGACAGGTACAAAGACTTTGCCAATGACAATATCGACAAAAAAACCCAGGCAGATGTTTATGATTTCTTTGAAAAACATTTAAGATATGCATATGTAAGTAGTTTAAATTCTGCAATAGAGCAAGGCATCCCTCTGAGTGTGTTGTTAGAAGACAAGCAGCTCAAAAATAAATTAATTAATGAAATTTCAAAATCCGGCAAGAAAAGACATCAGCTTATATCATATTTATTGAAATATAATCTATACAACACATACAAATATTTATTCCTTATTAGAAATCTTTAATATGGAAAACCATACCAATAGATAAATCACCACAACCAACCCAATAGGTATATACCAGAAACTTGTTTAGCAGGGACTAAGCATGCCTTTTAAATATCTATTATGTAGAATTAGTAAAAATATGGAAAAAACTTATTTTCACCTTGATTCTAATACGAAAATGATTTAAAATGTACTGTAATGTCTTAAAATAAATATTTCCTGAATTTAACAAAGTCACCAGTCAATATAGTTTGTAAAAAGCAGAGCAATTTCTTGATTATTCTATAAACTGTGATATGAAAAATTAATAATAGATATTATAATTGGAGAAATCTTATGAAACTATTAATAACAGGTGCAGCCGGCTTTATCGGATTTCACCTTACAAGGAAATTACTTGATCAATCCTATGAAGTTGTAGGGATTGATAATCTAAATGACTATTATGATCCAAGCCTAAAGAATTCAAGACTTGAAATCTTAGGGGAGTACAACAATTTTAATTTTCAAAAAGTAGACTTGAAAGACAAAGCATCAATTGATATTATCTTTGAAACTTATCGTCCCACTCACGTTATAAATGTGGCGGCTCAAGCAGGAGTGCGGTACTCTATCGAGAATCCTTATGCTTATGTTGACTCTAACTTATTAGGCTTCATCAATATCTTAGAGGCTTGTAGAAATTATCCGGTCGATCATTTGCTTTATGCATCTTCAAGCTCTGTTTATGGCGGCAATAACGTTGTTCCATTCTCAACTAATCATAATGTGGATCATCCTGTATCACTTTATGCTGCAACTAAGAAATCAAATGAGTTGATGGCCCATACATATAGTCATCTTTATGGAATTCCGACAACCGGACTTAGATTTTTTACTGTTTACGGACCGTGGGGAAGACCGGACATGGCTTATTTTTCATTTACGAAAGATATATTAGCAGGGAAGCCGATTAAAGTTTTCAATCATGGAAAAATGGAAAGAGACTTTACATATATTGATGACATAGTTGAAGGTATTGTGAAGCTTATAGGTAAAGCTCCCGTTCCGAATAAAGAATGGGATGAAAGCAAAGATGATTTAAGTACAAGCTTTGCACCTTATAAGATTTATAATTTAGGAAATAACAATCCGGTGAAGCTCATGAGATTTATCAATGCTTTAGAATCAGCATTAGGGAAAGAAGCTGAGAAAGTTTATATGGATATGCAGCCGGGAGATGTTCTAAGGACATATGCTGATGTGTCTGACCTTGAAAAAGACATTAATTTTAAACCATCAACAAGTATTGAAGATGGACTTAGGAAGTTTGTAAATTGGTATATGGATTATTATAAAATTAGAGATAATGACTAAAAAGCAGAAGGAGAACACAAAATGAGAATAGCAGTAGCAGGAACAGGTTATGTAGGGTTATCTGTCGCAGTTCTTTTAGCTCAGCACAATGAGGTAATTGCATTGAATAGAACTCAAGAAAAAGCTGATATGATTAATAATAAAAAGTCACCCATAGTTGATGCTGAAATACAGGATTATTTGACAAACAGGAGTTTAAATTTAAGAGCAACCACTGATAGTAACACAGCATATAAAAATGCAGAATATGTAATTATTGCAACTCCAACAAATTATGATGAAAATAAAAACTATTTTGATACCAGCTCTATTGAAGAGGTTATTACAAATGTATTAAGAATTAATCCCGAAGCAGTGATGGTAATTAAATCAACTGTGCCGGTCGGATATACAGAAAAGATTAAAGAAATATTTGATACTGATAATATCATTTTTTCACCTGAATTTTTAAGAGAAGGAAAGGCTTTATATGATAATCTTTATCCTTCAAGAATTGTGATAGGAGAGAAATCTGAAAGAGCAGAGATTTTTGCAAACCTATTAGCTGAAGGTGCCATTAAGAAAGATATCCCAATCCTTTATACTGATGCTACAGAAGCGGAAGCCATCAAGTTATTTGCTAATACTTACCTTGCATTAAGAGTATCATTTTTTAATGAATTAGATACTTACTCAGAGGTTAGAGGATTAAACACACAGCAGATTATTGAAGGGGTATGTTCAGACCCGCGAATAGGAAGTCATTACAACAATCCTTCATTTGGATATGGAGGATATTGCTTGCCGAAGGATACCAAGCAGCTTTTAGCTAATTATACAGATGTGCCGCAGAATATAATGACAGCGGTGGTGGATGCAAACCGTACAAGAAAAGACCATATTGCTGATATGATTATCAAAAGAAATCCTAAGATAGTTGGTATTTATAGACTTACAATGAAAACTGATTCAGATAACTTCAGACAATCCTCAATTCAAGGAGTAATGAAACGTATTAAAGGTAAAGGTATTGAAGTAGTTGTATACGAGCCGGTATTAAAAGATGACAGCTTCTACAATTCAAGAGTAATCAGAGATTTAGATGAGTTTAAAAGAATATCCGATGTCATTGTTGCCAATAGAATGTCTAATGACATCAGAGATATTGAAGATAAGGTTTATACCAGGGATTTGTATTGTAGGGACTAAGAAGAATGTGGGTTCCTCAAAAAACAACTGATCGGAATACAAGTAACCCAATAGTCAAAAATATGAAAGCTAAAACTCAAAAAAAACCCAAGAAGTATTATAGAAAAAATATAAACAAATTGATTTAAACTTATCAAAATGTATTTTCTCTACAGGTACATTCTTTTTTAACAATGCTTCATTTTTTCCGTTTTCAATATATTTATCAATGGCATTAGGAACGCGGCCATAAATTTTGTAGAAATGCTCTTGGATGGACATTCACATTGGCCGTGCCAGGCACCATTGACGTGCCAGGCACCATTGACTTGAGTTATTTTTGATTGAAGTTTCAATGATCATAGCGATTGATTTTGTTCGTTGGTTAATTAAACTTGAGTTATTAAAGGCAAAATAAGCATTTTGTGACAAAGTTCGAGTGTTATGGTATTACTGCTAAAGTAAGTAGTTTATGAAGAAAAGCGTCTTATTAATTCTACAGCATTAAGGGAAGCTGTAATAAATGCAATAATACATAATGATTATTCTAACGGAATACCTCCAGTTTTTGAAATATTCTCTGATAAATTTGTTATTACGTCATCAGGAGGGTTGCCGCAAGAATTAAGTCAAGAAGAATTTTTTGATGGAATTTCTGCACCTAGAAATAAGGAACTTATGAGGGTGTTCAAAGATGTTAAATTAGTAGAGCAACTTGGTTCTGGTGTTCAGAGAATATTAAAAGTTTATAATAAAAATGTATTTAAGTTTAGTCCAAATTTTTTAAAAGTTAGTTTCCCTATAAAAAATGTCGGTGAGAATGTCGGTGAGAATGTCGGTGAGAATGTCGGTGAAAATGTCGGTGAGACAATGATTAAGATCAATAATACACAAAAAAGCATTATTAGCATCATTAAGTCTGATAAGCATATTACCCAGGCAGAGATAAGTAAAAAGTTAAATAAAACTATTAGAACAGTTGAAAGAAATATGAAAAAACTTCAAGAAGCCGATATTATTGTCCGAGTGGGTTCAGATACATTGGGTTATTGGGAAGTGGTAGTTAAAGAGGTTTAAATTGGAACGAAATACAATGGCTATAATATGGGACTTTGATTAAACACTTATCAGCGAATACATGTAAACTCCATTTTTGAAAATATATATGTGAAATTATTAAAAGCTCAGGCAGAAAATAACTGGTGTAGTAATTATATGCGTACAACTTGTGGTGCTGCAGATTTGAAAATGGCGATAAAGAATGAAGAACAATCTTAAATACCTTAAAACTTGTCGAAATATATTTTCTCCACAGGTACATTCTTTTTCACCAATGCCTCAACTATGGAATCAATCATTGCAGGGCTGCCGCATAGATATGCTGAGTAATTTTCTGCATTTTCAACATATTTATCAATGGCATTAGGTACACGCCCCTTTTCTCCCTTCCACTCAGGGGATTCCTCCCGAGATAGTGTAGGTACAAACTTTAGATTAAGTTTTTCTTCAAAACCTTTTATCCTATCAACTAAAAATAGATCATCCATTGTCCTGGCACCAAAGAAAAATATAGTTTCCCTCATAATATTGTTATCAGCCATATATTGAAGGATTGACATTATAGGCGCCATTCCGGTTCCTGCACCTGCCAATATAATCGGGCCATCATCATCATGATAATAAAAATCACCATAAGGACCGTTAATATGAGCTGTATCTCCTTCCTTTAAATGCTGATGAACATAGGTGGTGGCAATTCCTCCCGTAAAACCTATCAATAATTCGATAGCATGCTTATCATCTACTGAAGATGCAATTGAATATGCCCTATAAACTTCTTCATCATTACCTTTATAGGCAGGAGCCTTAAGCTGGACATACTGTCCCGGTTTAAAGCTTATTTCTTCTTCACCCAAATCAAAACGAAGTTTTTTAATAGTAGATGTTAATTGCTCCATTTTATCCACAATAACAGCATATTCTTTAACATTGAACAATTCTTCCGGTATTTCTACTTTTATATTTTGCTTTACCTTACATTGACAGGACAGCCTGGTATTAGTTTCTAATTCTTCTTTAGTGAGAAGAGGTTTTTCTGTAGCAAGAACAGGTCCTCCCCCTTCAAGGACAACAACCTTGCAGTAACCGCAGGTGCTTTTGCCTCCACAGGCAGATGGTATGAAAATCTGTTCAGACCTTAATGTATCTAAAAGACTGCTGCCGCCCTTAACAGTATAATTTTTATCTTCATTTATTGTAAGTGTAACATCTCCGTAATTACCGATGGTTCTGTCGGAAATAGTAAGTATGGCTGCAAGAGCCGCAGAAATTCCGGAGAATACTACAATTGTCATAATTATTGTATCCATAATCACCTCCTACTGTATCTGAACCATGCCGCTGAAACCAATGAATGCTAAGGCCATAATTCCTGTAATAATTAAAGTTATAGGAACTCCTCCCAACCCTTCAGGTATGGAACTTTCGTTAAGCTTTGACCTTATTCCTGCCATTGCGGTTATGGCAAGAGTCCAACCGACACCTGAGCCCACTGCAAAGCCAAAAGTTTGGACAAAATTATACTGTCTGGCAACCATAAACAATGAAACTCCAAGTATGGCACAATTTACGGTTATAAGGGGCAAAAATATTCCCAAGGCGTAATATAGAGTGGGTAAATACCTGTCCATTGCCATTTCTAAAAGCTGTACAAATGCTGCAATAACCAAAATAAACAATATATACATTAAATATTCCAGCCCTAAGGGCAGCAAAATTTGCCAGTATACAAAATAATTTAATACAGTTGTAAATGAAAGCACCATTGTGACAGCAATCCCTAAACCCAAAGCTGTAGGTATTTCTTTTGAAACGGCAATAAACGAACACATACCCAAGAAGTTAGAAAAAATCATATTGCTGGTAAATATAGAAGCAATAAATATTATAAAAGGATGAACCTGAATCATTTTTTCTCAACTCCTTCCCTCTGTTTTTTTAGACGATTGTTGTTGAAAACCCACATTATTAATGCAAGTATGAAAAATGCCGAAGGGGGCATAACCATTAATGTCCACCTTGTAACGGTTTCAGGAATAATACTGATTCCAAAAACACTTCCAAAACCTAAAATTTCTCTTACGAAGGAAATTGACATTAAAACAAAGGTATAACCTATCCCCGACGCAAGACCGTCAAAAAATGATGGCATTGGAGGATTAGATTGTGCAAATCCTTCAGCCCTTCCCATTATTATGCAGTTGGTAATTATAAGTCCTACATAGGGTCCTAATGCTTTACTCATTTCAGGCATATAAGCCTTCAAATATATATCAACCATAATTACATATACAGAAATTATAAGCACCTGCACCATCATACGAATATGCTTGGGGGTGTGGTCTTTTAACAGAGATACCGTCAATGAAGAAAATGCAGTTACCAAAGAAAGAGCAATTCCCATAATCAGCGAATTCATCATTAAATTAGTTACTGCCAATGCAGAGCAAATACCGATTACCTGCACTAATATGGGGTTGTCAGTGAATATTCCCTTTGTAAATATCTTTTTTACTTCTGTCTTAGTCAATTACTTCACCTCCTGTAAAAAGAGCTTTATATCTTCATTAATGAGCTTTACAACAGCAGCAGATGTTTGTGTTGCACCGGCAATAGCATCCACATTACTATTAGGCTCAGGGGATGAAACAATAAATTCATCCATCTTGCCGGATATATCAATACCTCTAAACTGCTCCTTGTATGAATCTTCGGATATTCTTCCACCAAGTCCCGGAGTTTCAGATTGTGTAACAAACTCAATACCGATAATTTCCGTGTAATTTGTATTTAATCCAATGTATCCAATTATGGAGCCCCAAAGTCCGGGACCGTTAATGGGAACTGCATATGCCGTTTCTTGTCCTCCTTGAGTCAATGCATAACCTCTTAGCTCCCCCCACTCCTTTTCAATGACATTCTCATTAAATACTTTTTCAACATCCTCTTCCGCTCCATCTTTTGGCAGTATATCAAAAATATAAAGAATTTTTTGCTGAAGCTCGCTTTCTTGATTGAATTCAATTGTATCTGCAGTAGCATAATTAAGACCTGCCAATACTGCTATAAATACTGCGGTAACTGCCATCATGAATATTATTGGATAAATAAAAGAATTTTTCATGCTGTCACCGCCTTACTTTTCTTTCTCTTTTCAGCTTCCTTTACAAAATAATCAATTATAGGTGCAAATGTATTACCCATCAATATTGCGAACATCATACCGCCGTTAAACAAGGACAGAGCGCGAATAAGAACCGTAACAACACCTATTATTATACCAAATATCCACTTGCCTTTCTTAGTTTTGGCAGCGCTTATGGGGTCTGTTGCCATAAAAACCGTGCCAAATAAAAATCCGCCCATCATCATTCCATATATGGGATTTATTCCATCAAAAGCGAAATACATTAATGCACCTGTTGATAGAAAACCAATTAAGCAGCCTAACATAATCTCCCAAGATGCAGTTTTTGTATATAATAAGTAGATTGCAGCCAATATAATTAATATTTTAAAGCTTTCCCCCACGGCACCGGGAATGTTTCCAAAAAACAACAAATTTAAATCAGTAATTTCTCCGGTATAATTATATAAGATCATTGGAGTTGCCTCTGACACAGCATCAATTGCCGGTGTTAAATATGAAGAAAAACCACCGGGAAATCCACTTGCTGCTTCATTCCATACAATTGTCATTGGATTGGGAAAATTAATATAAATAAAGGCACGTCCCACCAAAGCAGGATTAAAAACATTTCTCCCAAAACCTCCAAAAGCCATTTTACCAAAAATTACACCAAATATAATCCCCAAAACTGCAATCCAATAGGGTATGGACGGAGGCAAAGTCATTGTATTGTAAATGGCAAGTACTTTTCCATAAAAAACGGCAAATAATTTTCCATAAAATCTGGCAATTAAAATTCCATACTTATCAAGACCATTTCAGGTTATGTAAATTCCACTTTGTTTGTGGATTTATGGAAAACTCAGCATAGTCACCCGTAATACGTCTTTTTCGTGAGTTTTCCACAAGCTCCACAAACACTACTACTACAAAAAGACCTTTCATTTTTTTTTAATTCTCTATATAAAGTATAATTCTGCAATATTACAACACTTCTTGTATTATTTATCAGTTCTTATTCTGATTTAAGAATGATTTTCTGTTTTCAATGCGATAACTTTTCCCGTTCATTATAATTTTGTCACATCTGTATGTAAGCCTGTCCAAAACAGCGGTAGCAAGTGCTGGATCGCCAAGAAATTCTGTCCAATCTTCAAAGCCTTTATTAGTTGTTATTATGACGGATGTCTGCTCCTGAAGCTCTGATATTAATTGAAAAAACATATTTCCTTCGATATCTTTCACTGGAAGATATCCGACTTCGTCTATAACTAAAAGATTGGATTTCCTAATACGATTCATTTTAGCTTTGCTGCGCCTGTCTATTTCTTCTGTTCTCATGCATTGCATCAGCATTTGCATCGTTGTGTAATTTACCTTATATCCTTCTTCACATGCATGGTACGCTAATGCAATACTAAGATGTGTTTTGCCCACACCCGGAGGGCCTGCAAATATTAGATTGTATAAACCTTCAATCCATGTAAGCTCAGATAGTTGTTTTAATTGTTTTTCGGTTATCGATTTGCAAAATCCTAAGTCAAAATCATCAAGTTTCTTTATATATGGAAATCCTGCTTCCTTAATTCGTTTAGATTTAGCCTTGTCGTGTCTGTAGTTTGTTTCACCTTGAAAAATATCCGATAAAAACTCCATATATGTAGAATTAGAGAGTTCTGCATTTTTAAGTATTGATTCCATATTGTCCCTTGTATGCACTAAGCTTAGACTGCCCGCATTTGCCTTTATTTCATTTAATCTATCCATTTACCACACTTCCTTTCATGGCATCTTCGTAAACGCTTAAATCCCGTATTTGCGGTGACATATTACGGTATTTATCCGGTAGTCCGGGTAGCTTTGTTTTTAGCTGTGTTTGCTTGGAAGTGTTATTTAATTCATTAAGATAAATCATCGCTGATTTAAAATCACCAGCAGAATAAAGATTTCTCTCCATACAGTATGTAATTGCGTTTTCTATTTGCAAGGAATCTGTAAGTTCTATACAGATTTTTTTAATTACACCTAGTTGATCTCTGTAATATCTCGGTTTTTCTTTATGTATTTCCTGTAGAAATTGTTTAGCTATTTCGCTTCCACCTAACATTGTAATTATGTTTTCTTCCAATTGTTCCTGTGTCCTGCTGTAGTCACGTTCATTACGTTTCTGACCTATTAATTTACCTTTCTCACGACATAATGGATGATTCGCATAAATTATGCCTGTTTTTGCATCAGTTATGGTGACTATTTCGTTTTCAACAATCATATACACCATTTTCTTTGGCTCATATGTCCCTTTTGGCACGCGATACCTATTAGACTTAAACAAAACAATATTGTCTTTTCTTACAGGATAGGTTATATTAGTATTAACATAAGTTTTATCATTAATTTCAGGTACCGGTATTAAGTATTGTTGTTCAATGGCAAATACTTCTGCCGGTATCATTTTCGTTGTTTCATGCACCTTTGCATTTGCGGTTCTATTAAGCCATGCTATACAATCATTATTAAGAGTTTCAATATCATAAAAAATCCTATGTTCTGCAAAACCATACTTAGCATATTTAACCACAGCTTCAATTCGTCCTTTGCTTTCCGGATCTGAACCTCTGCAAAGATAGATATTAAATTTTACTGCACTTATGAAGGATTGAAATTGTTCCGTATAAATGATATCCCCTTGATTTTCGCTTACAGCTAATACCTTATCTTGATCGTATACTATCTCTTTTGGCCTTCCTCCAAAGAATTTAAAAGCTTTAAGATGAGCTATGATAAAACTATCTGTTGTAAATGGTTTGTCCAACCAGTATACAAATTTTTGTCTTGAGTTTGACATTACCATTCCAAAACAGTAAACTTTCTTATGTTTTCCAGTATATGTTACCAGTATAATTTCACCCATGTCAACTTGAGCCTGTTCGCCCATTGGTGGATCATCAATAGCTTGATATTGCCTTGTCTTGACTGTCTTGCTAATATCATACTTTCCTCTGATATTAGCAACATAGCTTCTAAAGCTACGTTCTTTAAATGGCAATTTAACTCCATTGCGTTGTTCTAATATCCAGTCATATAATTGAGCTGCTGACATATCCGGATATTTTCTTAAGCATTCAACAACGTATTCTTCATATGGTTCAGCTTTCTTCATTCTTGTTCCTGCATTTTCCTTTTCAGCAGCGAACTCGTCAGTCATCATATCCCAGTATTTTAGGATTGTTTTGTAGTCTTTTCCTAATATTCTGGCAGTTTGGCTCTTGTTTAAGCCCTTTCTTTTGTGTTCTTGGATTTGTCCATACATTTTCCAATCAGTCATCCTTTCTTTCACCTCCAGAATTAAATTATATCATTCTGGAATGTTTATTTTAATAACTATGGAAAATTATTTGCCAAAAACTATGGATTTTTATTTGCCTAAATCTATGGATTTTAGTTTACCATTTACAAAACTGAAGGTTTAGGGTGAAAAGATGGTTTTTTTATTACAGCAATAAAAAT
>Ga0208040_1001041_pt1 | contig 29276 bp, 21 predicted proteins | sample AD_UKC083_MetaG_FD_184431 | JGI IMG/M metagenome (GOLD analysis project Ga0208040, IMG submission 184431) | Active sludge microbial communities of municipal wastewater-treating anaerobic digesters from USA - AD_UKC083_MetaG (SPAdes) (version 2) | ecosystem: Engineered > Bioreactor > Anaerobic >...
CTGGCTAACCGCTACTCTCGGTACCATGCGTACCGGTCTCTATCAGAAACACTCGGCCTACTTTGGTTATGACTTCAAGCTCCCTTCAGAGGAGATGCAGGTAGAAATCCACGACATAACAGACCAGGTTAAGGCCGGCAAACATCGTGAGGCTGGTGTCAGATTCCGAAAAGTTGTAGAACAACTCTGGGAAATTGAAAAACTTCCCGTAGTAGGTGCTTGTACCGAGATTCCTATTGCTTACCGTCAGGCGGGATTGCCTGCAGAAATGGGTATTTCCTGTCTCGATGCCCTTGCAGACGGATGCATAAGGGAACTTTACCGCCCGCTTTGATTTTAACTGAAATTGCTCATAAATAACATAGATACACTTGAAACAATGAGAAGAAAAGTAAAATATAACGCCTTATTACTGATTGTACTGATGGTAGTTTCATGTGGAGATCCCAAACCTGCTCCAGGCCCTGATAACCCTTCAAAAGTGAATTTTGCTAAAGGTGCTGATGTGAGTTGGGTGACGCAGATGGAAAAAGATGGCGTAAAGTTTTACAATTCACAAGGTAAGGAGATGGAGTGTATGGCATTGCTTAAAAGCCTCGGTATGGATGCTATCCGCCTTCGCGTGTGGGTCAATCCAACCGGTGGATGGAATGGCAAGGAGGATCTCATTGTAAAAGCCAAAAGGGCCAAGGCTCTCGGGATGCGCCTTATGATTGATTTCCATTATAGCGACAGTTGGGCGGACCCGGGAAAGCAAAATAAACCTGCAGCTTGGGTTGATCTTCCTTTTGAGGAACTCAAAGGCGCCCTTGTATCCCATACCATAGATATACTTGAGGCACTCAAAGGGGAGGGCATCTCTCCCGAATGGGTACAAGTAGGTAATGAAACCTCAGACGGAATGCTCTGGGAAGATGGTCGCGCCTCTGTCAACATCAAGAAATACACCGATCTACACAATGCCGGCTACAGAGCTGTCAAGGAGGTCTTCCCTGACTCTAAAGTTATACTCCATATTGACAGGGGAGAAAACGGCACACATTACAACTGGCTTCTCGACGGTATGGCAATTTATGCAGCCCAGTATGATATTATCGGAATGTCTCTCTATCCCGATCCGGGCAATTGGGAGTATATCAACGAAGCATGTCTTTTAAATATGAAGGCACTCATTGCGAAATATGACAAGGATATAATGATTTGTGAAGTGGGTATGAGCTGGGACAAGCCTGAAATCTGCAAATGTTTCCTTATAGACCTTATAGATAAAGCTCTTGAAAAAACTGACGGACGTTGTCTGGGAGTATTTTACTGGGAGCCTCAGGGATTTGTCAAATGGAGTAACTATACTAAAGCTGCATTTAATAACGAAGGCAGGCCTACTGTGGCTCTGGATGCCTTTAAGGATTGATATGAACCAAAACTTTAAAATATGAAAAAATACATTCCCCTTGCATTTCTGCTATGCATTGTAACAGCCGTTTCCTGTGATAGAGGAAATCCGCGCAGCGAAACATTACTGGAAGAGGGATGGAAGTTTTCCCTTGGGGATTTCGAAGCAGCATCGTCTCCCGCTTTTGACGACTCTCAATGGGAAGAGGTGTGCGTTCCGCACGATTGGGCAATTTATGGTCAATTTGATGAATCAAATGATATTGAAGTTTTTTCCTTCCAGCAAGGAGATGAAACCATTACATCATCAATGACGGGTCGTACAGGAGGACTTCCTCATGTAGGTGTTGGATGGTATCGAAACACGTTTGATCTCCGTAGTCTTGATAAGGAGAGGCAGTCTGTCTATTTGCTATTTGATGGGGCGATGAGTGGAGCACAGGTTTGGGTCAATGGTACTAAAGTCATAAGTTGGCCTTCCGGTTATAACTCCTTTCATTGCGACATTACTCAATGGCTAAATGACGATGGTCAGGAGAATTCCATTGCTGTACGCTTGGAAAACCTACCTCACTCTTCAAGGTGGTATCCCGGGGCAGGACTTTACCGCAATGTGCGCATAATCAAAACCAGCAAACTCCATATTCCGATTTGGGGGACCTATATCACTACTCCTGAAGTTTCCCATAAAAAAGCGGAGATCTCCATGCAGATTGCAATAGAGGGTAGCGCCGATAAAGAGTTGAGAGTTGTTACCGAACTTCGCAATCCCAAAGGTAAAAAGGTGGCATACTCTGAAAGTCTGTTAGAAGATGCAACATCTCAGACAGATACGGTATTGATGAGATTTACAGTTCGCAGACCTGAACTTTGGTCACCTGAATCACCTTCTCTCTATACGGCCCATACAAACATATATGATGGAGATGAACTTACCGATAGCTACATCACACGTTTCGGCATACGCTCTACTGAAGTTGTAGAAGGAAAGGGATTTTTCCTCAATGGGGAACCGCGTAAATTCAAGGGTGTATGCAATCACCATGACCTTGGCCCTCTTGGAGCAGCTGTAAACAGATCGGCGCTCAAGCACCAGTTGGAGATGCTCAAAGATATGGGCTGCGATGCTATCCGCACATCTCATAATATGCCTGCTCCCGAGCTTGTTGAGCTTTGTGATGAGATGGGTTTCATGATGATGGTAGAGGCTTTCGATGAATGGGATAGGGCAAAATGCAAGAATGGTTACCATCTCTATTTCAATGAGTGGGCAGAGAAAGATCTGGTCAATATGATCCGCAATTTTCGCAACAATCCAAGCGTTGTAATGTGGAGTATCGGTAATGAGGTCCCTACCCAGTGTAGTGAGCAGGGCTATGAGGTTGCCGCTTTTCTTCAGGGAATATGCCATAGGGAGGATCCCTCACGCCTTGTAACTTGCGGTATGGATCAACCCCAATGTGTTTTGGTCAACGGCTTTGCAGAGCTTATGGATGTTTTTGGAATCAATTACCACACTTCTGTTCACAAATATGCCTTTGAGATTCTGCCTCAGCGCAATATATTAGGCTCTGAAACCGCCTCTACAGTAAGTTCCAGGGGGGTTTATAAGTTCCCTGTTGAGTTTAAGGCAGGGGCTAAATATGATGACCATCAATCTTCCTCATACGATGTCGAGTATTGCCCGTGGTCCAATATCCCCGATATTGATTTTGCACTGGCCGAGGATTTTGAGTGGACAATGGGGCAGTTTGTTTGGACAGGATTTGATTATCTCGGCGAGCCGACTCCCTATTCTGTGGATTCCTGGCCGAATCACAGTTCGCTTTTTGGTATAATAGATCTGGCATCCATTCCAAAGGACAGATATTTTCTTTATCGTTCGCAATGGAATAAAGATGATCATACACTTCATCTCTTGCCTCATTGGAACTGGGAGGGACACGAGGGTGAGACTATTCCTGTGATGTGTTATACCGACTTCCCTTCTGCCGAACTCTTTGTCAACGGAGTGTCGCAAGGCGTTGTAACAAAAGGCAACTATTCTCTTACAGATATCGACCTCTCAAAAATGGATAAAGATTCTCTGATGGCGAGATACAGGCTTATATGGCCGGATGTGGTCTATCAGCCTGGTGAAATTGAAGTTGTGGCATACAATGAAAAGGGACGTGAGAAGATGCGCAAACGTATCGTAACTGCCGGCGAACCCTATTCGATTGTTCTTGAAACCAGTCGCAACAAAATTGATGCAGATGGCAGAGATCTGGCTTATATTTATGTCAGCATAGTAGACAAAGAGGGAAATCTCTGTCCAAATGCTTCCAATGAGATACGATTTGAAGTGAAGGGAGCAGGAGAATTCCTTGCGGTAGCAAATGGTGACCCCACCTGCCTCTATCCATTCCACGAACCGGTGATGCCAGCTTTCAGCGGTCGTATGACGACAATAGTCCGTTCGAATGATTATCGTGGCAGCATGTCGGTAAAAGCCTTTTCTGAGGGACTTGAAACGACAGAAATCCTAATCAAGACAAATTAAAAAAGTAGAAAACAATGATAGATTCAGCAATCCTAAAAAAAAGTATAAAGGAGAAATTCGGCCATTCCGACTGTTCCATTTTTTCGGCTCCGGGGCGCATCAACCTCATAGGTGAGCATACTGATTATAACGGCGGTTTCGTATTGCCTGCCTCAATAGATAAATGCATCTCCATGGCTATAGTACCCAACGGGACTTCTGCCGTAAATCTCTATTCTATCGACTACGATGATAGTGTATCATTCGATGTTAATGGCGAAAAGCCTGAGCAGCAGTGGGCTTGTTATGTTTACGGAGTGATACGGGAGATGAAGAAAAGGGGTGCATCACCGGGAGGTTTTGATGCGGTATTTGGCGGAGATATTCCCCTTGGTGCCGGAATGTCCTCTTCAGCAGCCCTCGAGTCTGTTTTCGGGACTGCTCTCAACACCCTTTTCAAGCTTGGATTTGACAAGAAAGAGCTTGCTAAGATCGGTCAGATGACTGAACACAATTATGTGGGTGTCCGCTGCGGTATCATGGACCAATTTGCCTCTCTTTTCGGTGAGGCAGGGAAGGTAATAAAGCTCGACTGTCGGTCGTTGGAGTATGAACTTTTCCCTTTTGAACCCAAAGGTATCAGGCTGGTGCTTATAGATACGATGGTCAAACATTCGCTTGCATCTTCGGAGTACAACGTGCGTCGTGAGCAATGTGAAGCCGGTGTTGCAGTCATTGCAAAATACAAAGAAGGAGTTGAGTTGCTAAGAGACGTTACAATTGAGGAATTAGATACCCATAGGGATGAAATGGATCCCGAAGTTTACCGCAGATGCCATTTCGTGATTAGTGAGAACCAGCGCCTTTTGGATGGTTGTGAGGCTTTGTCGAATGGTGATTATGCTCTATTTGGTAAAAAGATGTTCCGCACTCACGAAGGTTTGAGTAAAGAGTATGGGGTCAGTTGTGAGGAACTCGACTTTATCGTTGAGATTGCCCGAAGTGTTGAGGGAGTTCTCGGAGCGAGAATGATGGGCGGCGGATTCGGCGGCTGTGTTCTTGCTATGGTTAGGGAGAAGAACCATGATGAGTATGTTGCGAAGGTGCGTGAGGCTTATCAAAAGCGCTTCCACAAGGATCCGAGAGTGATTGATGTAGTTATTTCAGATGGAGCAAGACAATGGTAGATTATGGTATAAAATATTTTACTCTCACAAACAGTAGCGGTGCAAGTGTCATCCTCAGCAATCTGGGGGCGGGTATAATTTCGGTTATCGTACCCGACAAGGAGGGCAATATGGCTGATGTAGCCTTGGGCTACGCAAAGCCGGCGGATTATTTCTTTGATGGTCCCTGTATGGGAAAGGTGCCGGGAAGATATGCCAACAGGATAGCCTTCGGCAAATTTTCCCTTTCGGGGAAAGAGTATTCTCTATCAATAAATAATGGTCCCAACCATCTTCATGGAGGAGAAGGGGAAGAGTGCTGGGCAAATCGCATCTGGTTTGGTGTGCAGAACCATAACGAGGTTTCCTTTGCCCTTGAAAGTCCCGATGGTGATGCCGGATACCCAGGAAATATAATGGCTGAAGTCATCTATAGATGGGATGACGAATGTCGTCTTACAATTACCTTCCGCGCAAAAAGCGATGCAGATACGGTTATCAATCTCACCAATCACGCCTATTTCAACTTAAAAGGCGAAGGTAAGGGAGATATAAAAGATCATACCTTGCAACTCGAAGCATCCAATTATCTTCCAACTGATGAAACCCTCATCCCTACCGGTTCACCGGCTCCGGTAGAAGGTACTCCAATGGATTTTAGGAGACCTGTCAAAATAGGGAAACGTCTATTTGATGACTTTCCTGAGCTTCGTTACGGTAAGGGATACGACAATTGTTGGGCTGTGGATGGATGGGAACAGGGAGTTGTACGCAAGGTAGCTGAACTTGCCGACCTCATAAGCGGCCGCAAACTCACTGTTAGTACCGATGCTCCGGGTATCCAGATCTATACCGGCAACTGGCTCAAGGGTTGTCCGACATCCAAGAGCGGAGTCGAGTATAACGACTATGACGGAGTGGCGCTCGAGTGTCAATCTTTTCCGGATTCTCCCAACCGGCCCAATTTCCCTTCTGCATTGCTTGCTTCAGGTGAAAATTGGCAGAGAGTTATTGAGTTCCATTTCACAAGATGAATCTACATCTCTTCATAGCACGCAGGATAGGTACCGAGGGCTCCGGTAGAGGAAGGATGGGTATCATCAGCAACCGCATAGGTTCCATCTCCGTAGCCGTCAGTATCCTCATCATGATAATTGCGGTCGCCATAGTGGCGGGCTTTAAATCGGAAATCCGCTCAAAGGCCACGGGTTTTATGGGCTCGATAACGTTGGTGGCGCCAGGCGAATCTCCGATCAACGAACTTTATCCTCTGAGTGATTCTTTTTCCTATAAGGAAGCAATTCTGGATCAAAAATATGTCAATAGTGTGGACGGAGTGGTATATTGCTCGGGAATGATTAAGAGTAAAGAGGATATCAACGGACTCTATTTCAAGGGGGTGGATTCTCTTTACAATCTCTCCTTTTTTGAAAATTGCCTTTATGAAGGAGAATTACCCGATTACGGCGGAAGAATCTCAAATGATGTGCTCATCTCTCGCCGTCTGGCCTCCCGTCTCGGATGCTCTACCGGAGACGATCTCATCACTTATTTCATAAAAGATGAGGTTAAAGTGAGGAAATTCCGAATCTGCGGTCTCTATGATGCCCAACTGGAGGATCTCGATATGACTATGGCCTTGGTGGACAAGCGCCATGCGCAACGCATAAACGGATGGGAGAAAAATGAAGTCTCTTCATTCGAGATAGCAATTGATCCTGAAACCGATATCAAACAGGCAAATGCAGAAATCGAGGAAATACTCTACGTCAACTCCACTGATGAAGATGATGCGATGTTTACTATGCCGCTTACTCGCATTTTAAGCAATCTTTTTGACTGGCTTGCTCTTCTGGACCTCAATATGCTTATGGTATTGCTGCTGATGATGGTTGTGGCAGGTTTCAACATGATATCTGCGATACTGATTATTCTTTTTGAAAAGATATCAATGATAGGCTTGCTAAAATCCCTCGGTATGCGCAATCGAAATATCAGCAACATTTTCTTGCTGAAAGCGGCCTCAATTGTAGGAAAAGGAATGATTTGGGGCAATATCATCGGACTTTTGCTCTGTTTCCTCCAATGGAAATTCAAAATCATCAAGCTCAATCCGACCAATTATTTCGTAAGTTTTGTGCCTATAAAGCTCTCTTTCGTGGATATTCTTTTGCTCAATATCATTTCGGCAGTAGTGATCATGCTTATCATTTCGATATCTACCCTTTTTATAAGTCGAGTAAGTCCTGACAAGACGATGCGGGTGAATTAGTTAGTTTTGAGTTCCGAGTATGTAGTCAGGAGTAGTTTTTTAGTTCTGAGTTACGAGTTGCGTGTTACTGGTTGTTTCGGGTTGTGGGGTACACGTTGAGGGGTGCCAACAGCCAACCGCCATTTCAGATGTCTAATCTTTAATCCTAATTCTTTAAAATTGTCTTTTCAGCATGCCTTATTGCTTGTTGTTTTCTATCTTCGTCCCAAAGATAAGTAGAGATATGCAGAGTGTTGAGCAATTATCCTATAAAGAACTTGTTAAAGCTATTGGAATTGCTTTAGATGAAGGACGCAACAAAGCTTTTCAAGCAGTTAATATAGCATTGGTTAAGACCAATTGGCTGATTGGACGCTATATTGTAGAGTACGAACAGAAGGGGAAAGAGCGTGCCAAATATGGGACAGAGTTACTTGGCCGCCTATCACGCGATCTAACACTTGCATATGGCAAAGGGTTTAGTCGAAGCAATATTATATATATTCGCAAGCTTTATTTATGCTTTCCAAAAAGTGAAACACTGTCTCACCTTTTGAGTTGGAGTCACTATTCGAGATTTTAAAAGCAAATGACGAGCTCGAAATTAATTTCTATGCCAAACAATGTGAAATAGAAAACTGGAGTGTTCGCGAGTTGAAACGACAAATGAAAAGTTGTCTTTTCCAACGGTTGGCATTAAGTAAAGATAAAATGGAAGTTCTATCATTGAGCCGACAAGGGCAAGAGGTACAAACTCCTAAAGACATTATAAAAGACCCCTTTGTATTAGAATTTGTAGGTATTCCTGAAAAACAAGTTTATCTGGAAGGAGACTTAGAAAATAGGCTGATAGCAAATTTGCAAGACTTTCTTTTGGAACTTGGCAAAGGATTCGCTTTTATTGGGCGACAATATAAAGTAAGTATAGGCTCGCGTAATTTTTATGTTGATTTAGTGTTTTATCACCGAATCTTGAAATGTTTTGTGCTCATTGACCTGAAACGCGGCGAAATTGAGCACAACGATATTGGACAAATGAATATGTATCTGAACTACTTTAAGAAAGAGGAAAACACAGAAGGTGATAGTGATCCCATAGGAATACTTCTCGGCGCATACAAAGACAAAGTCTTGATTGAATATGCTACGCAAGGTATTTCAAACCAACTATTTGTAAGTCATTACCAACTCTATTTGCCTGAAAAAATAATATTGCAAGAAGAATTGAGCAAACTTATGGAAAATGAGTAAAGCCATAATTTTTGCTTGTATCAACGATTTCAATGTCGGAGATGTGTCGGAGATGAAACTCACTGACCGTCAGCTAAAAATCCTTGGTTTGGTAAAGGAATTTCCGTCAATAAGCGGTCGCCGTATGTCGGAGATATTGTCGGTTAGTCAACGCACTGCTGAACGTGATTTGGCAAAATTAAAGAAAATGGGAATTTTAAAACATGAGGGCGAGGACAAAAATCCCGCAGCCCGCAAAACTCCACACTACCCATTCCACACTCCCTACTACATACTACATACTACACACTACAGACTATTCCACAACTTGTTTGTAGCGTTCGAAAAGGTCCATGACATTTTTTACATACCTTGTCGTCTGTGTTCCCTTGAAATCGGGCATTGATTCAAATCCTTTTACCACTTCTTCCCAGTCATTAGGATCGAGTCCGACGGATGCGGCGTGTTCACGGCATTGTTTGATGCGTCCGGTACCCGCATTGTAAGATGCCAAGGCAAATTTGATCACATTCGCTGAATCCAATCCTTCTTTTCTATAAAGATTGAAAAGGTAGTCGAAATGTAGTGTCCCTGCCTTTATGTTGAGTTCCGGATCTAGAAGATCGTCCACACCGTATATGGCCGCAGTGGACTCTTTGATTTGCATCAGACCGCGAGCATTCTTACCCGATGATGAAGAGGTCATGAAACGCGATTCTTCGTAAATAATGGCACTGATGAGCCTCCAGTCCGCATTTATGTAGTTACTGTATTTCTTGATAATGTAATCGTATGGAGAAATGGCACTCGTATGATCAAATTCCTCAGGCATTGCACTCAGGCGGTATGATCTGAAAAATCTGAAGACCATTTGCTTGTATGTATCGTCAGACTTGAAGTCTGAAAGCCAGAAATTGAAGCTGTTGAGCAGCCGTTTATTCCCTAATTTGATGGCACAGGCATCTCTGCCACCGGTTTCACGGGTCACAACCACCTTTGAAATATATTGCTCCGGGATAGAATCGTTCAAACTGAAAACCAACATGTCATACTTTCCATCGACAAGATATTTCCAGTCCAGTTCGCTGCCTACAGAGGGAACTATGAGTGATTCAGAGCCGTTGTACTCTGCAAATCTCTCAATCAATTCGCGATTGAATCCTCCCTGACGGCTTTTGCGGTCGGGTATAATGCTGCAAACAAGAGTGTCCTTATGGTATATGTGATATGTGTTCCATTTTCCTCGATGCTCCGGAATGATGATTCTGATAGCGATCACGATGATCAGTACCAGCAAACATTTCCCGAAGAAATAAATGTCTTTCTTGATCATGCTGTTATCTGATGTAGAATGGCCACCAGATGCCGAATTTGAAGCCCCTTTCAGGCCTTAAGTAGTTGTAGGCTGAAAAATAATCTGCTTGCGGCCACCCTTTGAAGGTGTTGGTGTATTTGACAAAGAGAGTGACATTTTTCCACTGTACATTGACAAATGCATCGAAATATGGGGTGCCTCCTACGAGTTCCTTTTGCTGGTTATGGAATACTCCGAGGTCCGGGCTGTACGATTGAACATAATATTTGGTGTGGAAGAGGGCGTTGAGACCTATCTGCATTCTCATCACATCCTTGACCACATTAAATTCTATATAGTATTTGAGATTGAGTGAAAACTTCGGTAAAGGTAGAGCATCGTCGTCGGATGTCATCTGGAACAATGCCCGATTGTCCAGATGGAGTATCCAGAGTCGTATATTCTGCTCCAGAGATGCTGAAATGATGCTTACGGGCTTGTTTACTTGTCTGATTATCGAGAGAGTGTCGTAATAGATCAACCCGCTCACTAGAGCATAATCGAATCCGGCATGTGTCTGCCATCTCGGAATATCGAGAGAAGCCTCGACCCTGCTGTCGGAGATTTTGGTAAAGTCATTTTGCCACTTGTGGTGGTTGGTATATATTTTCTGATGAAAAGGGTGAGGTTCCTTCAGTGTTGTGCGTAAACGGCCTGTAATGTGGATACCATCCTCTATAGGGTAGAATGATAACCTGATTTTTCCTCCAATGTCGAGGTCATTTAGGTTGTGTCCGGCGAAGGTGTATTTGCCGTCGGCATTCCAGGAGAGATATTTTCGGTATTGTCCGGAGACTCCTGCATAGACATAGAGGTTGTTATGTCGCTCACTGATATTTCCGCTCAGATAGTGCGAAGGATCGAAGCTGTATATGGAAAGCATCTGGTAGCCAATTCCACCATCGATTTTGGATAATACGGCATCGTGCGCAAATGGCTGCAATCGTATGAATGCTTTGTTTTCAAATCGTTCCGTTCCCAGCGAGTCCCTACTGGATGTATTGTTGAGATAGAACTGGTTTAAATAGAAATTACGACCGCGTATGTCGTTTTCAGCGATTTTGTCACTATAGATTTTACCATATCTCGAGTACTCGGCGCTGTGTCCTATATATGCGACGGTACCTTCACCTACGGAAAGTGAATCTTTCTTGCGGAAGAAATTCATCGGTATAGTATAGGTGTGGGTGAGATATGCAGTTCTTCGTTTGAGCAGATTGTCGGCATCCTGAAGATTGACTTCAATAGACTTTGCATCCACAATAGTATCCCTGATCCAAAATGAGTCTTGCAGACCGCCGTTTTCTGAGCGGATTACCGTCTGACTTATAAAACCTGCATTAAGAAGGTATTTTTTGCCGAGATAATTGATCCCTATTGCGTATGAACGGTTGTTGGTAGCCTCATTCTTGAGCATACCTTTCGACCCGTACTGTCTGTATAGGAAGGAGAGGTTGAGCGCAGGTGTGATATTCTGGGTGGTGAGGATTTTGACACAGGACTCCTCAAGTTGCTGGGTTGCCAAGGGCGTCCCCCAGTAGGCCAGTTCCGTGTATGCAGATTTGGTGTTGTATTGTGGCATATTTTCCGGTGTGTGGAAATAGCCCAGGTATGGCTCGAATTGAGGAAACACATACAGTTTTTCCCGTTTGAAATAGTTGTGGTACTGCATTGCAGATCCGATTGTCCCCAGATATGTGCCATTGACATCGTTAAGCAGGAAGGGATAGTCGTTGAATCTGTACTGGAACGAAGTGTCTATTTCAGTGAGGGTTATGTTATTGAAATCCTGTTCATGGGTCCAGGTTAACATACGCCGATAGTGTAAGGAATCAGGAATTATATAGCTATCAAGAATACGGGGCGTAGCCAGCCTTACGCTGTCACGGTACTCTCTTGCTATTCTTCGTTCGGCCCTTTTAGTATCCTTTGCATCCGGCAGGTTAAGGGCGAGAGAGTCGAAGTAGGCGGTATAGGTAGAGTCGAGATAAGGGATGGTGAGCGTGTCGATGCATTTCCAGAAATCCACCGTATCTATTTCCATAATGCCGTAGGGATAGATCGGAGTGTCAGAGGGGGCCGCAATCGTATCGGTGGGTATTGTTGCTGAAATCGCAGCACTATCTTTAATGGCAGGAATTGTGTCACGAAAAGCGGGAATGGTATCCCGAACAGTAGGAATAGTGTCTCGAAAAGCGGGAATAGTATGTCTACCGATAGTAGTAGTGTAACGGCCGCGTCCATATGAGACAACGACCAGACACAATACTGCCAGCAGCACTATAACAACTCTTTTACTTACCATCTATGGCATCAAATAAATAAATATTTTCTATTTTTTCACCTTTTCAGGCTTAATGGTGGAGTATCCTATCAAGAATAATACCACAAGCAATATTATGGATGCGAGCATCACATAGAGAAGGGAGCCTGTCCCGAGTGTTCCCACAAGTTTATTGAGGAGAGTGTTGCCAATAAGTGCGATGGTCAGGGCAAAACTGAACGCTGTACCAGACATCTCGCTATATTTCTCTCCGAGTATTCCGAATGTAGCGGGGAATGTGGCCGCAAGACCCATACCTATGAGTGTCGTACCGATTATGGTCATAGCTGCACTGTCGGCGGTAAAGAGACAAATTATACCTGCAACGGCTATTGCCATACTTGTGAGTACGATTGCCTTGCTGGAGGCCTTCCTGGAAATACCAATCAGAGAAGCCCTGCTTATTGCGAGTCCGACAGGAATGAAAATAGATGCCACTAGTGCCATTTTTCCAACGTAACCGATATCTGCCAGATATTTGGAGGTCCATGTGGCTGCGAGAGTTTCAAGTGCACTCTGGAATGCAAGTGCGAAACTGAAAATAAGTAATGTGGGCTCCTTAATCATATTGATCACGCTCTTAAAGGAGATACCCTGTTTGCATTTTGCCTCCGGAAACTTAATTACAATGAAATAGAGCATCGCGGCTGCCATTAGCAAGCCCATTAACATAAGAATTTTGTGGTAATCCACTTTCTCGTAGAAGATCGTCATTATCAGGGTTATGACAATGGCTCCAATGCAATAGACCAGACCCAAAACAAAGAGGTTGGATGTTCTCGCCTTTCCTTCGGAAGAGTCGGAAATGAGGGCGCTGGTGGATCCGTTAAGCATTCCTCCGCAGGTGCCGATAAGGAGTACGGCACTCACCATTGCCCCAAAAGAGTTGGTAAATGCAAGTATCTCAAGGCCTACAACACCCATTGCCGCTGCAATGATCAAGAGTATCTTGTAGCCGTATCTATCAATGATGGGGCCAAAAACCAGCGAGCCGATAAGCACTCCAAAAGGGAGCGAACTTGCCAGAGTCGAGCTTTGGGAAGGAGTCAGGCCAAGGGCATTGAGAATTGTACCCAAGACAAAGAATACTACTCCAAAAAAGAAGATGCCGACTTGAGCGGCAATCACTACTTTAATATTGGTCTTTTGTGTCATAGTCCGTTATTTTGCAAATTTTATGGCTACCGCTCCGGCTCCGTAAAGTCCTGCGAGCTTAGGTAGCGCGGTTGATCTGATTTCAACTTGTTTCATGCTTATTGGTTGTGCCCATTTTTCCGCTTCTTGGCGGATGCGTGGTATAAATTTCACTGCTGGTCCGAAAATTCCTCCTCCGAAAATGACCTTCTCGGGGTTGAATATACTTATAAGGTTGGCCGTGGCCATTCCCCACATTTCAATAGCCTGTTCTATTACCTTTTGTGCCAAGCGATCTCCATTGTCGTATGCCTCGAAAATGTGGTAGGAGGTGATATCTTCCATGGGATGGTTGCGAAGTTCTCCGCAATACTCTATATCTTCCCTCAAAAACCGGCGCACCTGTTTGGCAAGCCCCTCTCCGGAGCAATGTGATTCAAAACAACCACATTCGTCATATTCATGTGTGTAGGGGGGGCTTGAGGGCAAGCCAGCCGATTGCTCCGACGATATCCGAATGGCCGTGAAGTACACGGTTGTCGATCAGAATACCGGCTCCTATTCCGGTTCCGACTGCGATGAACACCGCATTGCGACACCCCTTGGCACAACCCATCTGCACTTCGCCGAGAATATAGCAGGTACGGTCGCTTTCAATGGTAACGGTGGCCTGTGGTGCAATCTTGAGTAGTTCGTCACGCAGTGGATAGTTATCCCATCCGGGGATATTTGGGGCCCAGACACATCCTGTATCGGAGAAGGAAATGCCCGGAATGCAGACCCCGATGCTTAGAAAGTCACCTTGCCGGATGTTGCCCTCATTACAGAGATCTCTACAGAGGTTGCACACGAGTGCACCGACTTCAGCTCCACCTCTATTTTCGAGAAGCACATGTTTCTGAAGGAGTATCTCTCCATCGCTGTTGAAGATGGCTCCGACTGCCTTGGTGCCGCCCAGATCTATTCCGATATAGTTCATAGCTCCGTTATATGATTTTTACTCCAATTTTAGTCAGTTCCCTCAAGGTTTTCTGGTGTCCCTTCTCATCAATGTAGGCAAGGGCCTTTTCCAGCAGGAAAACATTGTGTCCGGATTTAATCAGATCAAAACAGGTTTCGCGAATGCAATACTCTGTAGCGATGCCACTTACCACAACATCCTTGCTGAGGCAGGAGTTAAGCTCTATGCCTTCGCGGTCTCGACCCTCAAATCCGGAGTATTGCTCTTTACGGGGATTGCAGCCCTTGTAAAACTTATTGTCGCGGGAAGGCCTGTTGGATTCATTCTCTATGCGATAAAACCGGGCGTGGATATCACCTCCACGCGTCTTTTGGACGCAGTGTACCGGCCAGATACCACCGTTCTTCTTGAATGAGCAGTGATTCTCCGGATGGTTGTCCAGTACGTAGAGTACCTTTTGACCCGGATGTGCATCAATATATTTGATGCTCTCCTCCACTGCTTTTTCAGCGTTGGTACAGGCCAGTGAACCGTCAATAAAGTCGTAGAGCATATCCACCACCACGTGGGTGTATCTCCTTATGCCGCTGCTGTCATCCATCTCCTCCATTGCATTGATCTGTAGGATAATCCTGTTGATGAGTTTCATTTTCAGGTCATAGAGGTCATCGGAGATATCCACTTTATAGAAGTGGGGATTGAGTATACGGGTCTGTGTTTCGTCGAAGCAGGCGAGATTGGTCCTGTAGTACTCTCTCTTTTCCTGGATTGTACGCGTATCCGAGATTATTTTTCCATTGTCGAATATAAGCTCCTGGAGTTTTCGGAATGTATAAGAGCCGGCAGGGAAAGTGGTGAACTTGCTTACATCCATTTCGTCTACTATTGTAAGCTCTCCTCCCGCCTCTATTAATCTCGCAAAGGAGTCGCCCCTTAGACAGGTCACGTCGGCTTCGAAGCGTCCCTTTTGAATCAGACGGTATGTTATCTGGAATCCGGGATTTATCAGTTTGATCTTATCTTCCGAGCGTTTGAGAACCGGTTCGTTTCCCACCTGCACCAGCTTATAGACATTGCCGAAGCATGGGTTGTGCTTGGAGGTAGCGATAGCATCGCCCACGCCATAGTTATCTATACGGGCATTCTGCTTCTCAAGGTCGGAGATGATATATTCGTCAAGAGAGTTTGTTGCGAATATTCTGCATTTTGTGAGTCCCGCCTTGTCAAGCCCTTCGCGACACTTTTGCGAGAGATAGGTTAAATCTCCGCTGTCCAGACGTACTCCGTAGCCCTGTGGATAGGAGTCGTCGATACCGTTGGCTTCGAATGCCCTAATGGCATTTTTCAGACCGCATTTTAGGGTATCGAAGGTGTCAATCAGCAGGATTAGCGGTTCGCCTTTGTGTGTCTTTATATAGGTATCGAAGGCCTTGTATTCACCTTCAATGGAGCAACCGAATGATGTAGTGTAGCTGTGAGCCATCGTACCTGTCGAGGCAAATCCGCACTCTATGCCGGCAAGAATATTGGAACTGCTTTGGCATCCGCCGATAACGGCTGCTTTGGCTCCATACTGGGCAGCCCACGGACCGTGTGCCCTGCGAGAGCCAAATTCGCTGACCGGTTTTGGGGTGCTGCGTGTGACGCGTGAAGCTTTAGTGGCTACCGCCATCTGGTGGTTCATTATGCATAAGAGTGGGGTCTCGAGCACCTGCGCCTCAATGATTGGACCTACAACAGTTATTATAGGTTCTTTGGGAAATACTATCTCACCCTCTTTCATCGCATATACCTGACCGGTGAATTTCATCCCTGCCAGATAGGAACGAAACTCTGCGTATTCTTCCCCGGGGAGGAATTTCTCGAAGAAAGACTCATCCTCGGAACCAAGTCCCGCAATCATATCAAGCGCCTCACTGATGCCGCTGACTACGGCCCAGTTGTTGTCATCGGGCGCTTTTCTGTAAAAGAGATTGAATATTCCGATGGTATCCTTCATGCCACCGTCGTAGTATGATTTTCCCATCGTGTACTGATATTTGTCAGAACAATATGAATGGTTCAACATGATATCCTTCGTGTTAAGACTTAAAATAACCTGCAAATTTACTTATTACTGGACGAAACACCAAATTGGGGTCCCTGGTAGCCATTCTCAATACTTTTCAATAAAGTTGATCGAAAGAGTAAACAGACGTTCAAAACCTATGTCAGAGATATTTTCGTAAGTATCGAAAGGCGTGTGGTAGATATCTTTGTATTTGCCTTCCGTGTGGAAATAGATGGAGGGAACTCCGTCAAGTGCAAAGAAATAGTTGTCGCTGTCATCCACTATATCGTCCAGTATGAAATTGAAAGGTTCTTCAAAGCTCATATTGATTTTCTGTATCAGGTCATAACCTGCCATGCCCTCATCGGGAACCTGAAGGTATATAGACTCGGGAGTGTCTGCAACCATATCATAATTGAGAATGTATCTTATATTCTCCTGGGGATAACGTGGATTGTTCTTGTAATAGAAGGAGCCGAGCAGATTGTTTTCTTCTGCATCGAAAAATGCGAAGTCGATGGTACACTCGGGGGGATTTTCGGAGAAATATTTTGCCAGGGCGAGCATCATGCTGGGACCTGAGGCATTGTCGTTGGCTCCGGGGTGTACATTATCCATTCCCATATAGCCGAGGTGGTCGAAATGACCCATCAGCAGATAACGCTTTTCGGGATATTTCGTGCCTTTGATTGAGGCGAGAACGTTATGTGCATCGTGAACCTCTATAAGTTCACTTTCCATATTTACGCTAACCTTCTTTGACTCATCTGCAAGTCCCTTCCATACAAAAAATGCCGGTACAGGCGTTACATAATAGGAGCGTGCCTTGAAATAGGGGGATTTGGATTCCAGTCTGTATATAACTCCGGCTACCTTGTCTGCCTGGAGCATTTCCATAAATTCCTTATATCTGTCAAATGCGTTTGTGCCTATTTTTTCAGAGTAGGGTTCCCATTCGATAACTACGAATTTATTTTTGTAAATACCGCTATTGATATGGTAGGCGAGTTCCCGAACGGAAGTGTAATTATCAACGCTCGGAAATGCGAGTTCAAAATCACCTTTGCAGGAAGGGGAGAACTCCTTTGCTACAAAGTCAACTGCGGGAACGAGTTCATTGCCATCAACTATAAGTTGCATTGCCCCACGCATTACATTCATAGGTAATGAATAATGTTGAAGGTATGCCATCTTATCCTCAGTAGTGCCTTCAAAACGCATAGGACCGCAAGGTGTAATTGTGCTCTTAAAGGGAGGTGTTACCTGTTTGGGTTCTGCCCCAACCTCGTCAACCATCGGCCCGATCCCCATCTGTTGTAGTTCACCGATTAAGTATTTAGCTGTTTTAATGTTGCCATCTCCATAATTGCTGCGTCCGTGATAGGATTCGCCGGAGAGCTCTTGGAGTGCTTCGTTATAATAGGTGCGGTACTTTTCAATGTCAGCGATGCTCTTGAACTTGGTTTCGCTGCTGCAACCGGCGCAGCCGAGGATGGTGATTGCTCCTGCAAGCATAATTAGTGTACGTTTCATAGTTAGTTTATTAATAATCGTTATTTCTACTTAAAACCATAAAGTTAACATTTTAGCGAGTAAAAACACAATTTTGCACCAAAAATGGAAGGTAGGTGCGAATATGAAGTTGATCCTGAATAGTTGAAAGATTCCTTCTATTGTAAGAAGATTTGTGAGTCACATACAGTATGAGACTGCTTTTCAGAAAATCTGGCCAGCAATTCCGTTATTTGAGATCGGAAATCTTTCCTACATCACGGATGGAAAGTCCGGCTATTTCGATCCCTTTAATAAGAAATTTGTTACAATTGGCGATATAGAAATCTACAATTGAAAAGTGATCAGGCCACTTCTCCATGAGTGGAAAAACTCTCTCCGATATGTTGTGAATTCCCGCGAAGGAGAGTTTGCGACATTTGTCGGGATTTAATCCCGGAAATGGAGAACGCACTTCGCCTGTAGCTATATTGGTCCAGCCTACCAGATTGTTGTGATTGTCAAAGAGAAAAAAACGCTGCGTCTTACGCTCACTCACCAGAATCGTTGATATAAGAGGCATCTCGGAATCGCGATATTTTCTTTCTGCTTCCAGATATCTTTCCTCGAAGAGGGAGAGGTCCAGATTGGAGATGATATCGACATTGTGTACCAGAAAATGGTCGGACTTCAGCAGGTTGGCCGCATGTTTTATCCCTCCTCCGGTCTCTCGCAGCAAATCCCTTTCATCCGATATTTCGATTGAAATTCCAAAAGACTCCTTTTGCTTGATAAAATCAAGAATCTGCTCAGCAAAATGGTGTACATTTATAACAATATTAAGGTATCCGGCCTCCTTGAGACGAAGAATCACCCTCTCGAGCAACGGGACGCCCTCAACCGGCACCAGTGCCTTGGGCATTGTGTCAGTCAGCGGCTTGAGCCTTGTACCCAGACCAGCGGCGAATATCAGAGCGTAGGGTTTCATATCAAAACTCCTGTTCCATACTTTGTTCCCTATGGTAGACGTGAATCTTGATATTGAATTTGTCTGCCAGATGCCGCGCCAGGTGCTGGGCGCAATATACGGAGCGGTGTTGGCCACCTGTACAACCGAAACAAAACATCAGGTTAGTAAACTTTCGTTCTATATATCTCTGGACATGGGTATCCGCGAGTGAGTAAACCTTGGTAAGAAATTTTTGAACCCCACCTTCGGCCTCCATGAAATCAGCTACCTCTTTGTCCAAGCCGGTAAAATGCTTGAAATGGTCATACTTTCCGGGATTTTCAAGAGCTCGGCAATCAAAGACATATCCGCCCCCATTACCACTGATATCATTGGGAATTCCTTTCTTGTAGGCAAAACTGTAGATCCGTACTTCAAGGCGACGGTCAACACCCATCTCCGAGAATTCGCGCATACGGGTCAATTCACCCAGAATCTCTGAAAGGTAGGGATATTCAGGAAAGGGTTCGACAAGAAGTTTTCGCAGGTTATCTATAGCAAAAGGCACACTCTGCAGGAAGTGGGGTTTTTTCTCAAAATATCCTCTAAAACCATACGCTCCCAGCACCTGGAGAGTTCTGAAGAGCACAAAATGGCGCAGAGTGGCACGAAACTCTTTTTTGTCGACCGGAATGTATTGCTTAAGAGTATCCAGGTAGGCATCTACAAGTTCATTTTTTAGATTTTCCGAATAACATGCCTTTGCCTGCCAGATGAATGATGCTACATCGTAAAAGATAGGTCCCTTTCGTCCTCCCTGAAAATCAATAAAATAGGGTTCGTCATCGACAATCATCACATTGCGGGCCTGAAAATCACGGTATAGGAAAGTGTCGGACATATTGTGCATTAGCACTTGCGACATTTTATCAAAATCATTCTGCAATCGATTTCGCTGAATTCGATACCGGTCGCCTTGAGAAAACAGTATTTGAAATAGTTGAGGTCAAAGAAAATCATCCTTTCGTCAAACTCAGGCTGAGGATAACATACGGAGAAATCGAGTCCTTCAGCACCCTCAAACTGAATTGAAGGCAGTTTTCGGATTGTCTTGATGAGCAGTCCCTTCTCTTGAGCAGAGTATTTGCCGCTCTCACGTCCTGGTGCTACGCGACTGTAGAGCGTGTCGTCACCAAGGTCTTCTTGCAGATAGTAAATATTATCTTTACTGCAACTATATACTTGGGGTACACTAAGTCCCCGTTCGCGAAAGTGTTTGGCAAGGGTGATAAAAGCAATGTTTTCATCCACACAGGTGCCCTGTGCTCCAATCAGAGTGCGATTTTGGCCCTTCATGCGGAAATATCGCCTGTTACTGCCTGATGAGGGCAGTTCTTCAGTAGATAGTGGTTGTTCGCCTGTAAATTGTTCAAAAAGTGTCTTGAGTTGTTCCATTTCGGGGTCTCATTTTTTATATCCTACAGTGTGGACAAGTGTTATGACCTGACTATCATTGAGCCGCAACCTTTGTGCCAGTTCTTCTTTTGGTACCATGGCGCGGGTTACGCCTCCAAGGCCTGCATGGGCACAGAATAGATAGATGTTTTGGGAGATGAAACCGGTGTTGGCGTATATGGATTCGATCGTTCCCTGAACAGTCTTTCCCTTAATTTTGGAAGTGTCGGCGACCATCGCAATTTCCACAGCAGCTGAGCCCACGAAGTCCTGAGTACCGGTTAGACTGCGCAGGTCATCGTTATCGTGGAGCAGTAGACGGTTCCCTGCTGCATCATAGATGTATGTTCCGCTTTCAAGGAAGACATAGAGGTCTATTTCCTGTCGGTTGTGTGAAGAGGGGGCAGTACGCTTGTGCTCTCGATTGTAACCCCAGGCAGCCCAGAGCAGGTCCGAAAGTGTCTGCATGTCAAGCGGCTCTGATGTGAGTTCCCTCGAGGATTCCCTACGGTTGAGAGCCTCCATCAGAGGCATTCCTCCTTTACGACGCGGTGCAGGGAGAGCTATGTCCGTTATCTCTGTCCATGTTCTATCCATAATCTGTCTTTTTTTGTCAATGAATTGAAATCCTATAAATCTCATTTCCGCGAGAACCGATAATGACGTTATTGTCTACTATTATCGGAGATCCCTCGAAATTATTACCTATCTTTTGTGTAAGGAGCACCTCTCCGGTGGCACCTTCGATAAGATAAACATATCCCCAACAATCTGCTGCAAATATAAACATCTTTCCTTCAGAACCCAGCATCGGTACTGGAGATGACCAAGCGTAGCGCTTGAGGTCAATGCTGTATAGTGTCTTGCCCGTGTTTTTGTCAATGGCCAGAAAAATGCCTCTGTATTCCGGTATATGAGTGATTATACATGTAAAAATATAATCGCTGCAATCTCCGATTCCGGGCAGCGGGGTGGAAAACATTCCCCCGTCTGACCATTTCTTTCCGGAATTTGCCTTTCGGCAGGCGATTTTGTTTTCCCAAACTTTTTCACCGGTCAGGGCGTTTAGTTTTATGAAATAGGAATAACCTACGGAACCCTGTTTGTCAACCTCGCATGATGTGTAAAGGTAGGGGATACCCATCTCCTCGCAAAGCACAGGGGTGGCGTCACTGTCATCGTGGTTGTCATGTCTCCATACCGGCTTGAGATTGTTCAGATTAAAGCATATCACATTGCCGTTGTTGTCGGTAAAGTAACCATAGTTGCGGTAGATTGCAGGAGAGGATTCAATACCAGGTGCTTTTTTGCCCTTGATTCTGTATCTCATAGTGGAATGAAGACTTAATGAGCCTTGTTCTACAAGGTATTTGTACACTGTGCCGTTCTCTCCCAGTCTAAAAAGATAATCCCCAACCCTTATGGGGGATGAGTCGTATGCACCCCATCCGCGCCAAGCCTCTGGGTCTTTTGGCACAAAATGAGTTATGGCATGTTTATTCAGGTCTATTACCATCGCCCCGAAAGGAGGGTTGATCTCTACCCCCTGTCCCACATAAAGGTTTCCGTTCAGTGTGGGGTCTAGTGAAGGTGTGCCTTTAATGATATTGACAACATTAATTGCATTTCTTGAGGGTAGTCCGGTTGAGTAATTCAGAAAATAGATTTTTCCCGAGAGAGATCCTACAATGATTTCCCTACTTGGAGCAGTTTCTCCGTTGATATCTGCTGGCCACTCCGCCAGTAGAGGTTGTCCGGTCCATCCTGTACCGCCTCCCCATATACCATAAGGCGTTTTTGTGGTATCAAATGCCGTTTTAAAGACCCAGTCGACTGTAATCGAGCCAGGTCTGTCCGAGACTTTTCCATGTTTTGGGAAATCTCTGTAAGGGCCTCCTCTGAAGGTTAATATACCCGGAACGGAGTCGTAGAGGTTTCCTAAATCAGAGATGATTCCGCTATTGATTGTATCAAAAATATTTATTTCGTAAACTAGTGCCTCAACAGAAGAAAAAGAGGTGTCAGGAAGAGGTGAAATTGCCGTACCGAGCCTGCCATTTGAGGATGATGCAACTGCAACTCTCTCCCTTTGCCTGCCGCAGAAGGAGAGGAGTATGAGTATCAGCAATAGGGATAGTTTCTTCATCTTCTTGAAAATACAAATATAGTCAAAGGGAATTTATTGTGGAAACTAATTCCGGAAGTTTCCCGCTAAAGCGGCGCCCGTGGGAAGTTCCGTATGGAGGGCTAACATTTCCGGTGTACCTTCAAATACCAGTTCGCCACCTTTGTCTCCGGCGTCGGGACCGAGATCGATAATCCAGTCGGCTGCCCTTATAATGTCGAGATTGTGCTCTACCACAATTACAGAGTGTCCTTTTTCTATAAGAGCGTCAAATGATTTGAGCAATTTTTCTATATCCTGGAAATGAAGTCCGGTGGTCGGTTCGTCAAATATGAACAGAATATTCCCGGAAGCGGACTCCTTTCCGAGGAATGAAGCGAGTTTGATTCTCTGGCTCTCTCCTCCGCTGAGCGTACTGCTGCTCTGTCCCAGACTGACATAGGAAAGTCCGACATCTTTGAGGGGCTGCAGTTTGTCGGCAATCCTCTTTGCCGTCGGGTCATTTTGGGCCGAGAAAAACTCTATTGCCTCATCAACGCTCATATTGAGGACATCGCTGATATTTTTACCCTGAAATTTCACTTCGAGAATGTCAGACTGGAACCTTTTTCCTCCGCACGCCTCACAAGTGATGGTCACATCTGCCATAAACTGCATCTCTATTTTGATGACTCCTTCTCCCTGACATTCCGGACAACGCCCTCCGTCAATGTTGAATGAAAAATGGGAGTGTCCATAGTTGTTCATCTTGGCGTAGGGTTGCTCGGAGAAAAGCTTACGTATGTCATCATATACCTTGAGGTAGGTTACAGGGTTGGACCTTGTACTCTTGCCTATGGGGTTCTGGTCCACATATTCGACCGAACTTATACGGCCCAGATCTCCCCTCAGTTCACGGAAAAGTCCCGGTTTGCTCCCCAGTTGGTGAATGTGGCGGTAGAGTGCCGGATGGAGTATATCTCCCACGAGAGAAGATTTGCCGCTGCCGCTGACACCTGTGACTGCAGTAAGACATTTGAGCGGAAAGCGGACATTGATATTCTTGAGATTGTTCTGCATTGCACCCACCACTTCAATAGAGTGGCTCCACCTTCTTCTGGCGGAGGGGATACTCTTGAGGTTCCTTTCCGAGAGATATTTGAGTGTGAGTGAAGAAGTATCGCCAACTGTAACCGGTCCCTGGTAGACAACCTCCCCACCATGTTTTCCGGCCAGAGGTCCGATGTCGATTAGTTGGTCTGCAGCCCGTATGATATCCTCGTCATGCTCCACAACAATCACGGTGTTGCCAAGGTCACGGAGTTTTTTCAGTACGGATATAAGGCGTCGGGTATCTCTGGGATGCAGACCTATGCTTGGCTCATCCAGGATATACATAGACCCCACCAAATTATTCCCCAAAGAACTGACAAGTGCGATGCGTTGACTCTCTCCTCCGCTGAGGGTTGAAGATGGTCTGTCCAAAGTGAGGTAGGAGAGTCCCACGGATTTGAGATAATCCAGCCTTTGCCCTATCTCTTTTAACGCTCTTGATGCAATACCGTAGTCATATTCATCCAGTTCAATCCCGGATTTGGACCCAGGAAGCAATGCTTCAAAGTGTTTGGTTAAATCGCCTACCTGCATTTGCATCAGTTCAGTCATATCTTTGCCGCCTATCTTCACCCAACGAGCCTGTTCTTTGAGTCTGGTCCCTTCGCAGAGACGGCAGGTAGTCTTGCCTGAATATCGGGAGAGCATATAGTTGAATTGTATCTTATATTTTTTGCTCTCAATCCACTTGAAGAAGGGTGTTATGGCGGTACTGCCCTTTTCTCCCTCCCAGAGAATGAGTTTTTCTTGTTGGGAAAGTTTGTTGTATGGTTTGTGGATCGGAAATCCGGTTTGTGCGGATTCCATTATGAAATCATTCAGAAAACGGCTCATGGTCTCTCCCTTCCAGCATGCCACCGCTCCTTCATAGATGCTCAATGAAGGGTCGGGGATTACCAAAGCCTCGTCGATACCCGCGACCTTGCCGAAACCGCCACATAACGGACAGGCACCCAGTGGATTGTTGTAACTGAACATATGCTCTGCCGGTCGCTCGAACACCATCCCGTCGCATTCGAAGATGTTTGAAAACTCCATGAACGCATCGTTGATGAATATGGCAATGCGTCCGTTTCCCTTTGCAAAGGCAGTTTGCACTGAGTCGAGAAGGCGACTGCGTGTCTCCTCACTATCACTTATTATGATACGGTCCACGAGCAGATAGAGATCCAGTCCCTCAAAATCCGCCATATTTTGCAGAACCTCCTCAATCCTGAAAATATTGCCTTCCGATGTGGCGATTCTGATAAATCCCTCCTGCTTGAGGTCCAGAAGTTTCTCTACTTTACCATCCTCTTCCCATTCTATGTCTGCCACTATTAGCGCAGTATTGCCCTCGCCGAGTGAGAATAAATAATCGGAAACGCTTTTAGGAGTATCACAGGTGACTTCTTTGCCGGAAATGGGAGAATATGTCCTGCCAATTTTGGCATAAAGCAGTCTGAGATAGTCGTAGATCTCGCTGCTTGAGGCAACCGTTGATCTTGAATTACGGCTGTGTACACGCTGGCCAATCGCAATAGCGGGCGGTATGCCGGTAATGTAGTCCACTGCCGGTTTGTTCATCCTGCCGAGGAACTGTCTTGCAAACGAAGAGAGACTCTCGGCAAAACGGCGCTGTCCTTCGGCAAAAAGTGTGTCAAATGCCAGTGAAGATTTTCCGGAGCCCGAAACTCCTGTGATAACCACAAGTTTGTCCCGCGGTATCTTCAGGTCGATGTTCTTTAGGTTGTTGACCCTGGCTCCTTTGATATGGATATATTTATCTGCCATTATATAGTATTACAGGCGTGTTACCTGTCTTACATACCCAAGCTTCTTGAGCGATGCTATTATCTTGTCAAGTTCGAGATTATTGGGAACATAGAGTTGCATCATTATTTCGAATTCTCCTCTCTTTTCATTGACATTGAAAGAGCGTATGGAGGCTTTGAACAAATTTACGGTTGTTATTACATTGTTTGTGGTGGCGAAATCACCGTAAGCCATTATGCGTAATGTCACCTGACAACTCCCCTTGTTGATGTTTTCCCTCCATTTTACCTTCTGTATCCTATAGGGGTAAGACTCTATCAGGCGTGCTGCATTGGGACAGGAAATGCGATGAATTTTGATGCCTTCCCTGATTGTCACAAAGCCGAATACCTCATCTCCAAAAATGGGATTACAACATTTCGCCATTCTGTAATCTACATTTCCGAGTTTGCCGTCAATTACCAGGTAGTCGGAAGACTCCTCTTTCGTGCTGCTTCTGCTCACCTTTTCGAGAGTATCCGGCAACTTCTCTTGCCTCTTGTCATCGGAAAGGTACTCTTTGATTTCCATCATATTGATGGTCTCGTCTCCGATAGCGCTATAGAACTCGTTGAGAGTTTTATATTTATATTTCTTGGTCAGGGTGTGGAGAATTTCGTCATTCGCTTCGATTTTCCAGTTTTTAAGTCTTCTTTCGAAAATTTCCTTTCCAATGGATGCCCTTTTGTTCTCCTCCTCCTTGAGTCTCTGTTTGATTTTAGTCCGGGCTTTGGAGGTAACGGCAATATTGAGCCAGTCGGAAGTGGGTTTCTGGTTTTTGTTGCTGATGATCTCCACCACATCACCGGTCTGAAGTTTCTCCTTTATTGAGACCATTTTACCGTTGACACGGCCTCCGGAGCATTTTGTGCCGAGATTGGTGTGTATATCAAATGCGAAATCCAATACTGTCGCCCCTTCTGAAAGCTGTCTCAAGTCACCTGTGGGGGTGAAGACGAATATCTCGTTAAGCAGAATAGGTGAGACCTGTGTGTATTGTCGCATGTCATTGCCATCCTGCATTATAATACGCACCCTGTCAAGCCAATTGCTGATTCCGCTTTCGCTCTTGATGCCCTTGTATGACCAGTGTGATGCGTGACCATGCTCCGCCTCGTAATCCATTCTGACAGTACGTATCTGCACCTCAATTGTGACGCCTTCCCTGTATTGTACAGTGGTATGAAGGGATTCGTAGCCATTCTCTTTTGGTACGGTAATCCAGTCACGCAGACGTGAAGTGTCCGGCTGGTATTTTTCAGTCACGAGGGAATAGACCTTCCAGCAGAGTTCCTGCTCCTTTTCCCTGTCAGGCGGTGACTCTATGATAAATCTGATGGCAAAAACATCGTGAATTTTTTCAAAGGGTACCTTCTGGGTTTGCATTTTTTTCCAGATGGAATAGGCACTCTTGGTGCGCGCTTTGAGCGTATATTCTATCCCGTTACGGCTGAGTTTATCTTTTAAGGGGTTGACAAAGCGGCTTACCAGCAGATTGCGGTCCCTTTCAGTGGCCTTGAGATTATTGGTTATAGCACGATACTGTTCCGGTTCTGCATATTTGAGGAAAAGGTCCTCCAGTTCGCTTTTAATTCGGTAGAGTCCGAGTTGGTGGGCGAGCGGTATATAGAGCAGCATAGTCTCCATTATTTTGGACTTGTGCTTGGAAGCGGGTAATATGTCGAGGTTGCGCATCACCTCCACGCGGTCTGCGAGCTTGATTAAGATTACCCTCGGGTCGCTTGAGTAAGAAACGATGAGTTTGCGGTAGCGTTCGGCATCGAGATTTGTCTCTTGCAGCCTTATAGAGGCGATGTTGTTCAGACCTGCAACAATATCTACGATCTCCTTCGGGAAATCAGACTTATAACTGTTGAAAAGTGCCGTCCTGTTGAGATCGGATGAGTTTTCAGCCTTGAAACGGTTAGCTTCGTGCAAAAATACTGCAGTTACTGAGTCCGCCATAAGGCCAATTTCCGAAATGATTGACACCACTCCGAGAGGGTGTTCAATAAATGGCCTGTTGTTGCCACGCTCTCTCTCCTTCAACTCGTATTCAGCTATGCGGTAGGCACGAGTAACCATCGCAGCATCCTCTTCGTTGTAGTTACGGATTATCTTTTCAACTATTTCGGTAATCATAGTTATCTTTTATTTCAACAATTTCTTGAGTGAATTCATCTCATCCCTATATTTTGCGGCAAGGATGAAATCCAGTTCAGCTGCGGATTCTTCCATTTTCTTTTTTGCAGCATCTATGGCGCGGATCAATTCTGTCGGAGACATCCTGCTGATTACGGGATCATCTGAAAGCATCCGCACTCCGGAATCCTCTTCGGCTTGATATGTACTCTTTGAGAGAACACTCCTTGCAGAGATAGCCACTTGTGTTGGAGTAATGCCGTTAGCCTTATTGTAGGCCTCCTGTTTTGCCCTGCGCCTCTCAGTCTCATCCATTGTTTCTTTCATGGAACGTGTGATGGTATCAGCATACATAATCACCTTGCCGTTGAGATTGCGCGCAGCCCTGCCTGCGGTTTGAGTAAGGGATCTGCCGGAACGGAGGAATCCCTCTTTGTCGGCGTCAAGTATGGCTACCAGTGATACCGAAGGTATGTCAAGTCCTTCCCGCAATAGGTTGACTCCTACCAATACGTCAAATCTGCCTTCCTTGAAATCCTCAATAATTTCAACCCTCTCGAGAGTATCTACGTCCGAGTGAATGTAGCGCGCTCTTACAGAGGCCTTGGTCAAATATTTCTCAAGTTCCTCAGCCATCCTCTTTGTCAGAGTAGTTACAAGCACTCTCTCATCCTGCTCCGCACGTATCTCTATCTCCTCCAGCAGATCATCCACCTGGTTAGCGATAGGCCTTATCTCGATCGGAGGGTCAAGGAGTCCTGTAGGACGCACTATCTGCTCCACAATCACACCTCCGGTAGCCTCCAATTCATACTCTCCTGGAGTTGCACTCACGAAGAGCCGTTGGCCGATGAGGAACTCAAACTCATCGAATTTCAGAGGACGGTTGTCGGCAGCGGCCGGAAGCCTGAATCCATACTCCACAAGAGTCTCCTTGCGGGAACGGTCTCCACCATACATCGCTCTCACTTGGGGGAGTGTTACGTGACTTTCATCTATAAATGTGAGAAAATCATTCGGGAAGTAGTCTATCAGGCAGAAGGGCCTCTCACCGGCCTTGCGGCCATCAAAATACCTCGAATAGTTCTCAATGCCGGGACAATAGCCAATCTCCTTGATCATTTCCAGATCATACTCTACACGGCTTTTTAGCCTTTTGGCCTCAAGATGTTTACCAATCTCCCTGAAATAGTTGTACTGCGCCATCATGTCATCCTGGATATTGTGAATTGCACTGCGGATGCGCTCCTTGGTAGTGACAAAATTGTTGGCCGGAAAAATTGATATCTCATCCAAATACTCCAATGTAGCCCCGCTGAGGGGGTCGGTCATCTCAATGCTCTCAATTTCATCACCGAAAAAGAGCACCCTGAAAGAGGTGTCGCCATAAGCGGGATAGATTTCAACACACTCTCCCTTTACCCTGAAATTACCTCTGTTGAACTCAATCTCATTGCGTGAATAAAGGGCATCAACCAGTTTATAAAGGAGATGCTGCCGGCTAAATAATTGCCCTCTTTTTATGTGGACGGTGGTGCTGTGAAAATCCTCGGGATTCCCGATGCCGTAGAGGCAGGAGACGGAGGAGACCACAACGATGTCCCTTCGTCCCGAAAGGAGAGAAGAAGAGGTGCTCAGACGGAGTTTCTCTATTTCGTCGTTGATGCTAAGATCCTTCTCAATATATGTATCAGTAGTGGGCAGGTAGGCTTCCGGTTGATAGTAATCGTAATATGATACAAAATACTCTACCGCATTGTCGGGAAAGAATGACTTGAACTCGCCGTAGAGTTGTGCGGCGAGCGTCTTGTTGTGGCTCAGGATAAGTGTCGGCCTCTGGAGGCGT